>LFRM01348163.1_pt1 | contig 31644 bp, 29 predicted proteins | sample 618341 | NCBI WGS metagenome assembly LFRM01 (sample SAMN03654438, study PRJNA283298) | anaerobic digester metagenome | isolation source: pool of bioreactors CSTR01a, CSTR02a, and CSTR03a thermophilic anaerobic... | place: Denmark: Kgs. Lyngby | collected 2014-05-21 | reverse complement strand
AGTGCAGGAGTTATAGAATCAACTTCCCTTGGAATGAAGGGAACTAGAATAAAAGTATTAAATGAAAAACTTTTAGAAAAACTTGATTTGTAATTGAAAAGAATGAATTTAATCTTATCTAGTTAAGAAAACTATAGAAATTAGGAAAAGTGCTACAAAAGTGGTACTTTTTTTATTTATATAAGTATAATGAGGATTGTAGTATAAGAAGATGATATAATGTTAAGGTACAATGATATTAAACTAATTGACATCCAAAGAGAAAATGAAATAAGCCTAAGTATAGCTTAAATGTATCATTTCTGTCTTGTAACATAATATTCAATGTGTTATAATATCAAAGGAAAATTAAACACACTTTTGGATTCTAATAGAGGTGCTTTATAGTCCTATTAGGAGCGGAAGAAAGTGGAAGAAAAAAACCAAAATCAGGAGGAAAGAAAATGGCAGCAATATCAATGAAACAATTATTAGAAGCAGGTGTTCATTTTGGACATCAGACAAGAAGATGGGATCCTAAAATGGCTCAGTATATTTTTACAGAAAGAAATGGTATCTATATTATAGATCTGCAACAAACTGTAAAACTTATGGACGATGCTTACAACTTTGTAAGAGACGTAGCAGCTGATGGGAAAGATGTTTTATTTGTTGGAACAAAAAAACAAGCTCAAGAAGCAATAGGTGAAGAAGCAGAAAGATCAGGCATGCATTTTGTAAATAATAGATGGCTAGGTGGAATGCTTACTAACTTTAAAACAATAAAACTTAGAATTGAAAGATTACAAGAAATTAAAGATATGGAAGAAGAAGGAATCTTTGAAGTTCTACCTAAAAAAGAAGTAGCAGCTTTAGAGCATGAAAGAGATAAACTTGAAAAAAATCTTGGCGGAATCAAAAATATGGACATTAATAAGCTAGGTGCAGTTTTCATAGTAGACCCAAGAAAAGAAGAGATTGCAATTGCAGAAGCAAGAGCACTTAATATACCTATAGTAGCTATCGTTGATACAAACTGTGATCCGGATGAAATAGATTATGTTATTCCAGGAAACGATGATGCTATAAGAGCTGTAAAACTAATTACAGCAAGTCTAGCAGATGCTGTGCTTGAAGGACGTCAAGGCGAATCTTTAGCAGAGTAATTTAAAGATTTATAAAGGTAGGTGGCTTGCCATTTACCTTTTATTTTAAGAAATAAAAGATGAAATTAAAAGTAGGAGGCTTACAAAATGATTAGTGCGAAAATGGTAAAAGAATTAAGAGATAAAACTGGTGCAGGAATGATGGATTGTAAAAAAGCATTAACTGAATCAAATGGTGATATTGAAAAAGCAACTGATTTGTTAAGAGAAAAAGGACTTGCAACAGCTGCAAAAAAATCTGGAAGAGTTGCGTCAGAAGGTTTAATATCAACATTTATCGAAGAAGATAAAGAAAATGCATCAATGATTGAGCTTAACTGTGAAACAGATTTTGTATCAATGAATCCAGAATTTAAAGCTTTATCAGATAATATAGCAGAGGCAGTAGCTAAAAATGATGTTGATAATCTGGATGATGTTAATAATTTAGAGATAGATGGTGAAAAAATTAGTGTTAAAATAACTGATTTAATTGCTAAGCTTGGAGAAAACATGAATCTTAGAAGATATGAGAAATTATCAGTAAATGATGGTCTTATAGCATCTTATGTTCATATGGGTGGAAAAATCGGAGTACTTGTAAAAGTGAAATCTGAAAACACTTCAGATGATGTAGTAGAAGTTGCAAGAGACGTTGCTATGCACGTTGCAGCTATAAATCCAGAATTTTTAGACAAAACTTCTGTAGATGAAGAAACTATTGAAAGAGAAAAAGAAATATATAAAGCTCAAGCAGAAAATGAAGGAAAGCCATCTCACATTGCAGAAAAAATGGTTATGGGTAGACTTAATAAGTTCTTTAAAGAATCTTGTCTTGTAAGCCAAGATTTTGTAAAAAACCCAGACTTAACAGTTGAAGGATATGTAAAAGATGCTTCAAAGAAATTTGGCAATATAGAAATTCTAGATTTCGTAAGATTTGAAACTGGCGAAGGAATAGAAAAAGAAGTTATGGACTTTGCAGATGAAGTAAAAGCTCAAATGAAAAACTAAACTATACAAAAACCCTATAGAAAGGTCTATAGGGTTTTTTAAAAGATAAAATTAAATTTTAGGAGTAATGAAATATTATGAGGTCTAATTTTATTAAAGTAATAAATTTAAATAATTTATTTTATTAATAAGTAGAGTAACTGTTGTTACTCTACTTATTGTGCTCTATAATTGTAATTGATAAATATTTTAACTATTATCTTTATTTACACAAAAAGCTTAAGATAAACGGGAGGAAAAGATGTCAAAACCAAAGTATAAAAGAGTAATGCTGAAATTGTCAGGAGAGTCCTTGGCTGGAAAAGAAGGTTACGGCATAGATTTTGCGGTAGCAAAAAGAATAGCTCAAGAAATTAAAGAACTTGTTGACATGGGCGTTGAAGTGGGTGCTGTAATAGGTGCTGGTAATATTTGGCGTGGAAGACAAGGCAGTGGTATGGATAGGGTTACAGCTGATAATATGGGAATGCTAGCTACATCCATAAATGCTTTAGCACTACAAAATTCTCTTGAGGATTTAGGAATAGAAACTAGAGTTTTATCTGCAATTGAAATGAGAGAAATAGCAGAGCCTTTTATTAGAAGAAGAGCTATCAGGCACCTAGAGAAAGGCAGAGTTGTGATTTTTGCAGCAGGTCTTGGTAAACCTTATTTTACAACAGATACTGCAGCTGCTTTAAGAGCAGCAGAAATAAATGCGGACTGTATTTTACTTGCAAAAAAAGTTGATGGTGTTTATGATAAAGATCCAAACATTGAAAAAGATGCTGTGAAATATGATAAACTATCTTATGATGAGATTATTCAAAAAAATCTTGGAGTTATGGATATAACAGCAATAACTCTTTGCAAAGATAATGACATTCCACTTATAGTTTTCAGTCTTGATAAGTTAGGGAATATTAAAAAAGCAATAACTGGAGAGTCTTATGGAACCTTTATAGATAATGGCGAAAATCCTTAAACTTTAATAGTAAACTTAGTTGTTCAAATAAAGCATATAAAAATATTTTTAATAAGTAATAAAATTTACAAAAATGGGAGGATAAAATGATTAATGAACACATAAAAACTTTAGAAGATAGGATGAAAAAAACTATTTTAAATTTAGAAGAAGAACTTAAGGTATTAAGAGCAGGAAGAGCAAACCCTTCAATTCTTGATAATATTGAAGTTGAGTATTATGGCGGTATGGTACCAGTAAATCAGGTTGCTAATGTTTCAGTGCCTGAGCCTCGAATAATTATGATTACTCCTTGGGAAAAATCATCACTAAAAAATATAGAAAAAGCAATTAATGCATCAGATTTAAATTTGAATCCAAATAATGATGGAAAAGTGGTAAGACTTATAATTCCAGAGCTAACTGAGGAAACAAGAAAAAATCTTGTTAAAGTTGTTAACAAAAAAGGTGAAGAAGCTAAAATAGCCATAAGAGTTGTTAGAAGAGATGCTATAGAAGGCATCCGTAAACTTAAAGATGACATATCAGAGGACCTTATAAAAAAAGGTGAAGATGATGTTCAAGACAAAGTTAACGAATATATAAAGATAGTAGATAAAACCACAGATGAAAAAGAAAAAGAGATAATGTCTGTATAAACTGCATAGGAAGTGATTTAAATGTTTAATCTTTCAAAAGGCAAGAAGGATGATAAAAACGAACAAGAGCTTGATATGAATAATATTCCAAAGCATATTGGCATTATTATGGATGGAAATGGAAGATGGGCTAAAGCAAGAAATCTTCCAAGAACTATGGGTCACAGGGCTGGAGTAGAAACTATAAGAGTTATAATTAAAGAGTGTGAACGCCTTGGAGTTGAGCATCTGACTTTATATGCTTTTTCAACTGAAAATTGGAAAAGACCAAAAAAAGAAGTAGGTGCCCTTATGAAACTTCTAGTAGAATATTTAAAAAATGAACTTAAAGAACTTCATGAGAATAATGTAATTATTACTTATATAGGTGATATAAGTGCTCTGCCTAAAGAAGCAAAAGATGAGGTAATTAGAGCCTCTGAATATACAAAGGAAAATACTGGAGTAAATCTCAATGTCGCTTTAAATTATGGTGGCAGAGAAGAGATAATTCACGGGGTAAGATCTGTGTTAGAAGATATATTAAATGAAAAGTTTAATGTAGGTGATTTAAATGAAGAGTCATTTAAAAAATATCTCTATACAGGTGAAATAGACGACCCTGAACTTATAATAAGGCCTAGCGGCGAGTTTAGACTTTCAAACTTTCTTTTATACCAAGGAGCTTATTCAGAGCTTTGGTTTAATGAAATTTTCTGGCCGGATTTTAGGGAAAAACATTTAAGAGAAGCTATCTTAGATTATCAAAATAGAGAAAGAAGATTTGGAGGAATAAAGGATGAATAATAGGTACCTCGGTGCCCTGACATTAATACCAATACTTCTTTTAATATTTTTGGGTGGAAATTATTTAAAGATTGTAACATTTGTTTTATCATTAAGAGCTCTTTATGAATTTTATTTTATATTAAAAAAGAAAGGGCACAATCCATCATATGTACTAGGTTATGGAACTCTTATAAGCTACTATGTACTAATATTCTTTGATTTAGATCCAATTTATAATTTAAGCGTAATTATAATTTTAAGTTTGTTTATTAATTTTATTGTAATGATATTTAAAGATAATATGACAATTGTTGATGTATCACTTGGGCTTACAGGATTTTTGTATAGTGGAGTATTTTTCAGTTTTCTTCCTTTGATGGATTTAAAAGAAAATGGGATTTATTTTGTTTATTTGGTATTTATAATATCCTGGTTTACAGATACCTTGGCTTACTACACCGGAAGATTTTTTGGCAAACATAAATTAATAGAAAAAGTCAGCCCGAAAAAGACAATAGAAGGGGCTGTAGGTGGAGTTTTAGGAGGAGCCTTAGGATCTCTCTTACTTGGATTTATAATAAAGGATATAGTTTTAATTTCATTAGTTGAATTTTTTACTTTAGGCGCAATAGCATCAATATTTGGACAAATAGGAGATCTTACAGCCTCAAGTATTAAAAGATATACAAAGGAAAAAGATTATCCGAAATTGATACCAGGTCATGGTGGCATATTAGATAGATTTGATTCGACATTATTCGTCTCAGTCATAGTATATATTTATTTATACTATTTAATCTAAAATAAATTGTTAAGAAACATATAATAGTTTGAACTTTTGATAATAAAACTATATATTAACAGTTAAACTTTTAATATTAACAATATGTTTAAAGAATAGATATTGTAATAGTTATATTATAATTATAATATAATATTAGATATAGATTTTATTAGCATTTATTGTAAAATGGGAGGTTTAACAATAAGATGAAAAAAGAGCCTAAAACTAAAATACTTTTCACTCTTCCTGTAGATTTAAAAGAAGAACTTCAAAAAGAAGCCGAAGAAGATCATAGATCTTTAAATAACTATATTTTGACACTATTACTTAAAAGGCATGAAGAAAAATAAAATAATATAAGAAAATTATAAAAAAAAGTAATCCCGGAGTATAATCTTATTTTGGGGATTACTTTTTGTTTTCAATATTCAAAGATTTTTTAAGAAATTTTCTGTATAATGATTTATATGGTTAATAAGTGGAGGTAAGAAATTGAAATATATATCTATAATAGGAGCCTCGGGTTCTGTAGGAACTCAGGCTTTAGATGTAATAAAAAATAGTAGTAATATAAAACTATTAGGAGTTACAGTTCATTCAAATATTGATAAATTAATAGAAATAATAGATGAGTTTAATCCCCCCTATATTGGTATTACAAGTCTAGAAAAGCGTGACGAGGTAATGTCGAGACTTGAAAAGATAGAGTATAAGGGACAAATCTTTTTTGGAGAAGAATCTCTTGTTTCAATAGCTACTATAAAAGAAGTTGATTTAGTCCTTACGTCCGTAGTGGGTATGGTGGGCCTAAAAGCTACAATAGCAGCTATTAAAGCAAAAAAAGATATTGCTCTTGCCAACAAGGAAACCCTTGTTTCTGCTGGAGAAATAGTTATGGATTTAGTTGAAAAAGAAGGAGTCAATATTTACCCAGTTGATTCAGAGCACTCTGCAATTTTTCAGTGTCTTCAAGGCAGTGAAAAAAATGAAGTTGATAATATAATTATAACTGCCTCAGGAGGTCCCTTTTTAGGAAGAAATTTAGATTATCTTCAAACTGTAACCAAGAAAGAGGCTTTAAAGCATCCTAACTGGGAGATGGGTGCGAAAATAACGATAGACTCGTCTACTCTTATGAATAAAGGTTTAGAAGTTATTGAAGCAAGATGGCTTTTTGATATTGACTATGAGAATATTAAAGTTGTTGTTCACCCTGAGAGTATTGTTCATTCAATGGTAGAGTATAAGGATAGTAGTATAATAGCCCAGTTGGGTGAAGCAGATATGAGACTACCTATACAGTACGCTTTAAATTATCCTCATAGAAAAAAATCAGTATCAAAAAAACTTGATATATATAATATGAAAGATTTAAGATTTATAAAACCTGATACAGAGACTTTTAAAGCATTAAGTTTATGCTATAAAGCAGGTAGGCTGGGCGGACTTCATACAACAGTCCTAAACAGCGCTAATGAAGAAGCAGTAAGTTTGTTTTTAAATGATAAAATTAAGTACATTGATATAGTTAATCTTGTAGAGAAAGCTTTAAATAAATTCACTTCTCTTCCAGATATATCACTAGAGGGAGTTTTTGAAACAGACAAAATAGTAAGAGAATTTATAAGGAAAACATATAAAGAGGTGTAAAATGTATTTAATTATTTCACTGATAGCTTTTGGGCTGTTAGTTTTAGGACATGAATTTGGTCATTTTATAATGGCAAGGATAAATAAAGTTAAAGTAGAAGAATTTTCCATTGGAATGGGACCAAGGCTTTATACTATAAAGGGCAAAAAGACAGACTATTCTATAAAAGCTCTTCCAATTGGTGGCTCTGTTCAAATGTATGGAGAAACAGATGATATTGAAGGGGAAGGATCATTTTTTAGTCTTTCACCCCTTAGAAAAATAAGTATAATTATTGCTGGACCTTTGATGAATATAATTATGGCAGTAGTTTTACTTTTCATAATTGTATTTAATACAGGTTATACAACAAACCAAATAAATGAAGTGCTAGATGGTTCTCCTGCAATGGAAGCAGGTATTGAAAGTGGAGATAAAATTTTAAAAGTGAATGGTCAAAAAACTTATACTTTTGAAGACTTATCTACATATATTGCTTTTAACGGTGACAAGGACCTGAGTTTACTAGTTTCTTCTGATGGGGAGAAAAAAACTATTAATTTAAGACCAGAGCTGGATGAAACAGACAGACCCTTAATTGGAATATCGCCTGTTATAGTTGAAAGCCCAAAACTCTTTGATTCTTTTAGAGAAAGTTTTAATAAAGGAAGATCTTTAATAGGGCAAACAGTATTTTCACTTAAAATATTATTTTCAGGTCAAGCTTCTATGAATGATTTTGGTGGACCAGTTACAATATTTAAAATGTCCAGTGAAGTAGCAAGACTATCACTTTGGGCTCTTGCAAACTTTATGGCTTTTTTAAGCATAAATCTTGCAGTTTTAAATTTAGTTCCTTTTCCTGCTTTAGATGGAGGATGGATATTAATTCTTTTAGTTGAACTGGTAAGGGGTAAAAAACTTCCAGAAAGATTTGTTAATGCATGGAATATGTTTGGATTTGTAGTACTTATGAGCTTTATGCTTTTTATAACTTTCAAAGACATATTTTTTCCAGTAAGTTTTTAAATGAGAAGGTTGAGATAAAAAATGATAAGAAAAGAAACACGAAAGATAAAAGTTAAAGATATTTATATAGGTGGAGATAGTCCTGTAAGTATTCAGTCTATGACAAATACAGATACAAGAGACGCAGAGAAAACAATAGAACAAATAAGAGCTCTTATGGTTGCAGGAGTTGATATAATAAGAGTTGCTGTTCCAGATATGGAGGCAGCTGAAGCTTTAAAGGAAATTACAAAGGCTATTCCTATACCTGTTGTTGCAGATATACATTTTGATTATAAATTAGCTTTAAAAGCTATTGACAATGGAATAAGTAAGCTAAGAATAAATCCTGGAAATATTGGTGGTAAAGAGAAAATTGATATTTTAGTACAAAAATGTATTGAAAAAGATATTCCAATAAGGATTGGAATAAATTCAGGTTCCCTTGAAGAGGATATTTTCATAAAATATAAAAAGGTAACTCCCGAAGCTTTAGTTGAGAGCGCTATGAGAAATGTTAGGCTGTTAGAAAAAAGTGATTTTCATAACATCATTATCTCTATAAAATCATCAGATGTTTTGGTAATGATGGAAAGTTATAGACTTTTAGCTAAGAAAGTTGACTACCCGCTACACCTTGGGGTTACAGAAGCTGGAACGCCCTACAGAGGTACTATTAAAAGCTCTATAGGAATAGGTGGCCTTTTATCTGAAGGTCTTGGAGATACGATCAGGGTATCCTTAACAGGAGACCCTATAGAAGAAGTAAGGGTTGCAAGAGAAATACTCAAAGCAACAGGCCATAAAAAAGATGGGATAGAGTTTGTTTCTTGCCCTACATGTGGTCGAACTGAAATAAATTTAATAAAAATAGCCAATGAGGTTGAACAAGCTTTAGAAGGATGCAAAAAAAATATCAAAGTTGCTGTTATGGGCTGCGTTGTAAATGGTCCTGGCGAAGCAAGAGAAGCAGATATTGGCGTTGCAGGTGGAAAAGGATCTGGAGTTATCTTTAAAAAAGGTAAGATAATTAGAAAAGTTAAAGAAGATGAGATTGTAAAGGCTCTTTTAGATGAGATTGAAAATATGTAAAACGCTTTTATAGAAGAAAGAGGGATTAACTTGAGCATAAAAAGTATTATACTTCAGGATGAAAACATACAAAAATATGATATTAGTGAAATTATAAAAATTGAATATTTACAAAAAAGTGGTGTTTTCAGGGTATATTTAAAAACAAAGAAATTAGTTTCACCTCTTATAAAAAAAGAAATTCAAAGAATATTACTTTCCAAAACTAAAATAGATGCTGATGTAGAGTATATAAATATTTTAGATGAGATAAGGGATTCAAATATTAGGGATGTTATTTCTGGAATATTTAAAGTTGACCCATTAAAACATAACTTTTTTAAAGATGCAAAGATAAGTATTAAAGGCACAAATATTTATATCAGTCATTACAGTCAAGTTTTACTTAATAACTTTGAAGAAAGTCCTGACATGAGATGTATAAAAGATAATTTAAGAGAGTTTTATGATTTTCAGGGAAGAATAATATTCACCCTAGATAATGATTTAATTCCAGAGAAAAAAGAAGATGAATTAAATAATACTCTTAAAACAATACAAGAAGAAAACAAAAAAAATAGTTATAAAGTGAAAACTGCAGCAAAAAAATCTTTATCCAAGGATGGCTATACTTTAGGTAGAGAAATTAAAGATTCTCCTGTTCCTATAGTAGAACTTGATGATAATTCAGGTAGGGTAACAATAAAGGGTGAGGTTTTTAAAATTGAATCAAGGAAGCTTAGAAATTCTAAAGAGCTTTTAATGATTTATGTGACAGATAAAACGAGTTCTATAATCTTAAAAGTATTCTTAAATGCTGGTGACGAACTGGAATCTCTTGTAGAAGGGAATTTATATTTATTCAGAGGAAATGTAACTTATGATATGTATTCCAAGGAACTTACAATGCTAGTTCGAGATATAAATGAACTTGTTAAATTAGAAAGAGAAGATTTGGAAAAAGAAAAGAGGGTTGAACTCCATGCCCATACAAATATGAGTATTATGGATGCTATAGAATCTCCAAGAGAGCTTGTTGAAAAGGCTAAGTCTTTTGGTCATAAAGCTGTAGCTATAACAGATCATGGAGTAGTTCAAGGATTCCCAGAAGCTCATGCTGCAGGAAAAGAGCATGGGGTTAAAATAATATATGGAATGGAAGCCTATATGGTTGATGATGAAACTAATATCATTGAAAATATAGACGATAATATAAAAGATTTTCTTGTTTTTGATATTGAAACAACAGGATTTTCATATAAAAATAATAAAATAATTGAAATTGGAGCAGCTCGGGTAAGAGACGGCGAAATCATAGATAAATTTTCTTCTTTTGTAAATCCAGAAACTAAAATACCTCAAAAGATTACAGAGCTTACAGGTATAACAAATGAGATGGTAAAAGAAGCTCCATTAATCGATGTAGTTATAAAGGAATTTAATGAATTTATAAAAGATTCAATTTTAGTTGCACATAATGCATACTTTGATGTTGGATTTATCAAAAAGAACCTAAAAGATATTGGAATAACTATAGACAATCCTATTTTAGATACAGTGCCTCTTGCAAGATATGTTTATACAGACCTTAAAAGACACAGGCTTGATGTTATAGCAAAACATATAGGAGTAGATATGGGTTCTCATCATAGGGCTTTAGATGATGCTTTTACAACAGTTAGAATCCTCGAAGATGCACTGAAAAAACTTAAAGATATGGGAATAGATGATTTTTATACGCTAAATAAAAGAAGTAAAGAAGAGATGGATGTAAAAAAACTACCAACTTTTCATATAACTCTTCTTGCGCAGAATTATAAAGGACTCAAAAACCTATATGAAATGATATCATCATCTCATATAGAGACATTTCATAGAGATCCGAGAATTAAAAAATCTATGATTAGAGAAAAAAGAGAGGGACTTTTACTAGGCTCAGCTTGTAAAGACTCTCAGCTTTCAAGATTTATTTTAGAAGGAAGAGAAGAAGATGAGATTAAAAAGGAAGCAAATTTTTATGATTTTATAGAGATTTCACCTATATCAAACAATTTAGACCTACTGAAAAGTGAAAAAGTTATGGGCTTTGAAGGTCTTAAAGATTATAATAAAAATCTTATAAGTCTTGCTGAATCTCTGGGCAAAATACCAGTTGTGACAGGTAATGTTCATTATTTAGATAAGGAAGATAAAACACTTAGAAAAATAGTGCTAAATGGTAAAACATTTAATATGTTAAATGATGATCTTGACCTTTACTTTAAAACTACAGACGAAATGCTAAATGAATTTTCCTACCTTGGAAAAGATAAGGCAAAAGAAGTTGTAGTTGAAAATTCAAATAAGATAAATGATATGATAGATGATTTAATTCCAATACCAGAAGGAACTTTTCCTCCTAGTATTGAAGGCTCTGAAAAAGAAATTAGGGATATGACTATGGAAAAAGCTCATTTTCTTTACGGTGAAAAACTTCCAGAGATTGTAGAGAAAAGGATAGACAAAGAGCTTACATCAATTATATCTAATGGATATGCGGTTTTGTACCTTGTAGCCCATAAGCTTGTAGATAAATCTCTTAAAGATGGATATCTTGTAGGTTCAAGAGGGTCTGTAGGTTCAAGTCTTGTTGCTACCTTAACAGGGATTACTGAAGTAAATGGTCTTCCACCTCACTACAGATGCCCAAAATGTAAAGAGTCAGAGTTTATACTTGATGGCTCGATAAGTAGTGGAGCAGATCTTCCAGAGAAAAAATGCAGTAGGTGTGATGTTTATTTTGAGAGGGATGGCCATGATATTCCTTTTGAAACCTTTTTAGGTTTTGAGGGAGACAAAGAACCAGATATAGACCTTAATTTCTCAGGTGAATACCAAGCCACTGTCCATAAGTACACAGAGGAGCTTTTTGGCGAGGGCTATGTTTTTAAAGCAGGTACTATAGGTACTGTAGCAAATAAAACTGCCTATGCTTTTGTAAAAAAATATTTTGATGAAAGAGAAACATATTTGCCAAGTGCAGAGATTGAAAGACATATCATGGGAATAACAGGAGTTAAAAGAACTACAGGTCAGCATCCTGGAGGAATTATAGTTGTTCCAAGTGATAATGATATTCATAATTTTTCGCCAATACAAAGACCGGCAAATGATCAAACAACAGATGTTACGACAACTCATTTTGATTATAGGTCCCTTGAAGGAAGACTTTTAAAACTTGATATTTTGGGACATGATGATCCGACAACCCTTAGGATGCTTGAGGATTTAACGGGACATAACCCTATGGAAATACCTCTTAATGATAAAAAAGTTATTTCTCTATTTACATCGACAGATGCTCTTGGAGTTTCAGAAGAGGAACTTGGATTTCCCCTTGGATCTTTAGGTCTTCCAGAGTTTGGAACAAGTTTTGTTAGGGGCATGTTGTTAGATACAAAACCAGAGAGTTTTGCTGATCTAGTAAGAATCTCAGGCCTGTCTCATGGAACTGACGTTTGGCTGAACAACGCTCAAAGTTATATCAGAGACGGAGATACTAGTCTTCAAAACTGCATCAGTACAAGAGACGACATTATGGTTTATCTTATGCAAAAAGGACTCCCATCAAAAACGAGTTTTATTATAATGGAGGGAGTTAGGAGAGGTAAGGGACTTACAGATGACCAGGAAAAAATTATGAAAGACTACGATGTTCCTAGCTGGTACATAGAGTCTTGTAAAAAGATTAAGTATATGTTTCCAAAAGGACACGCTGTAGCTTATGTAATGATGGCTGTAAGAATAGCTTATTATAAAGTTTATTATCCTCTTGCATATTACGCTGCTTACTTTACCAATAAAGTCGAAGACTTTGATGGTGAGATTATTATAAAAGGTGAAGATTCAGTTAGCTTCAAGCTTAAAGAGCTAAGGGCACTCGGAAATGATGCGACTAATAAAGAAAAAAATATGATTACAGTTTTAGAACTTGCTTTTGAAATGTATAAGAGAGGCTTTGAATTTAAAAATGTAGACCTTTATAAGTCAGATGCATATACATTTAAATTAGAAGACGGAAAATTAAGACCTCCTCTTAGTTCTCTAGTAGGAGTAGGAGTAAATGCAGCTATAAGTATTTACGAAGAAGCGAGAAAAGACGAATTTATATCTATAGAAGATATTAGGAAAAGATGTAAAGTTTCAAAAACTGTAATTGCAGCATTAGAGGAACATGGAGCTTTAAACGGACTTGATGAGACAAACCAGATTTCATTTTTTACTATGTAGCATTGTAAAATTAAACGAGTTATGATATGATTATTAGAGTATTATAATTTGAACTTGAGAGTGGGCTGGCCCGCTCTTTCATTTTGTAACGCAACTATTTTGGTTGCGTTTTTCAATATGTAAATATAATTTAAAGTTAACTGTGTGTTAATTATGAGGTGATATAATGAATAGGTTAGAAGGTATAAAAAAACAACTTGAAAAGGAAGTAAATGCTCTAGGATATGATCTTTACCATATGGAGTATGTTAAAGACCATGGGACTTTTTATCTTAGGTTTTTTATTGATAATGAAAAAGGTATTGGTCTTAAGGACTGCGAAAAAGTAAGCAGAAAAATGAGTAGTATTTTGGATGAAAAAGATCCTATAAAAGATGAATATATTCTTGAAGTTTCATCTCCAGGAATATTTAGAACGCTTTTTACAAAAGAGCAAAGAGTGAATTCTATAGACGAAAGAGTTTTAGTAAGAACAAAAAAGCCGGTTGCAGGAAGTAAAAGCCTAATAGGACTGCTAAAATCTTATAACGATGAAAAACTTGTATTAACTGTAGAAGAAAAGGAAGAAGATATTGAAATCTTAACCGAAAATATTAGAAATATGAATGCTGAACCTTTAATATAAAAGGAAGCAGGAGGTAAGAAAGTGGCAAAAAAACAAAAAGAAAAGAATAATGAAGTAATTTTAGCGCTTAAGGCTATTGTAGAAGAAAAAGGAATAAGTGAAGAACTTTTATTTGATACACTAGAAGATGCTCTTGTAGCAGCATATAGAAAAAATTATGCAAGCTCGGGAACTGAAAATGTAAGAGTAGATATGAATAAAGAAACAGGAGAGATTAAAGTTTTTTCTTTAAGGCAGGTAGTTTCTGAGGTAAATGATAAGGACCAGGAGATATCTCTTGAAGAAGCAAAAGCAATTGATGAGAAATATGAACTTTTAGATATGGTTCAAAAAGAAGTTACTCCTGAAAATTTTGCAAGAGTAGCTGCCCAGTCTGCAAAACAGATTGTAACTCAAAGAATAAGAGAAGCAGAAAGAAATATAGTATACGATGAATTCCATGAAAAAGAGTTTGACATTGTAATAGGCCATATGCAAAGAAAAGATAAAGGAAACCTATATATAGATCTTGGTAAAACTGAAACTATACTTCCTCCATCAGAGCAAATAATGGGAGAAGAGTATGAGTTTAATGAAAAAATAGTCCTATATGTAGTAGAAGTAAAACAAAATCCTAAAGGTCCAATGATATTAGTTTCAAGAACTCACCCAGGTCTTGTAAAAAGACTTTTCGAAAAGGAAGTACCTGAAATATATGATGGGATAGTTGAAATTAATGCAATATCAAGAGAAGCAGGCTCAAGAACAAAAATAGCTGTGTCTTCAAATGATCCAGAAGTAGAGCCAATGGGAGCATGTGTAGGGCCAAGAGGAATAAGGGTTCAAAACATTGTAAATGAACTTGGAAACGAAAAAATTGATATTATAAAATGGTCAGAAGATCCAGCAGAACTTATTGAAAATGCTCTAAGTCCTGCAAAAGTAATTAATGTTATAATAGATGAAGATACTAAATCTTCTAAAGTTATTGTAGACGATAATCAACTTTCTCTTGCAATAGGAAAAGAAGGTCAAAATGTTAGGCTTGCAGCTAAACTTACAGGATGGAAGATAGACATAAAAAATGAAGAGCAATATGAAAAAGAACTTCAGGATGCGCTAGAAAAAGAAGCTAAGGAAGATCCTAATGTTGAAAAGGCTATTGACTCAGATTTAGAAAACCTTGAAAAACTAGAAGATGAAGCCGATATTGAAGGTGTAATAGAGGATGTAGATTCTCTTAAAGATGCCAAGCTTGAAGAGGAAACTTTAAAAGAAGAAGAAGTTTTAGAATCTCAGAATATTGAAAGAGATATTGAGCTTGTGCCAAAAGATGATGATGAGTATAAATTTAAAGAAACAGACGAAACTGAAACTGAAATAGTAGCTGATGAAGACTATGAATATAAAGTTCCAGAAGAAGAAAAAGAAGATTAAAAACTATAAATTGTAGTTTTGTTTTAGAAAAAAATTAAAAGAGGTGTTTTTATGAAAAAGAGAAAAATACCACTAAGGCTTTGCCTCGGATGTATGGAAATGAAGGAAAAAAGAAACCTTATAAGAGTAGTAAAAGATAAAGAAAATAATATATCTATTGATTTGACAGGAAAAAAACCAGGTAGAGGTGCTTATATCTGTAAGGATGTAGAATGCCTTGAAAAAGCTTATAAGTTTAAAAGGCTAAATAGCAGTCTAAAGCAAAATATAAGTGAAGATATTTATGAAGAGCTAAAAAAAGAGGTGCTGGGTGGATAAATTCCTATCATTTCTTGGAATAGTTAGAAAGTCTGGTAATTTAGAAGTTGGATATAACAAATGCGAAGAAGCAATTAAGAGAAATGAACTTTCTCTTGTAATAGTGAGTCTCGATGCGTCTGATAATACTTTGAAAAAATTTAATAATTATGCATTAAAATATAATACTCGAATTATCCACGATTTTAAAGAAGAGATTCTTGGAACTAGTCTTGGATATGATAGTATAAAAGTAGTTGGAATAAAAAATAGAAGGATGTCAAGAAACTTGATATCAATCTATGATACTGATAGTAAGAAATAATATATGGAGGTGGTCCTAGTTGGCAAAAGTAAGAATTTATGAACTTTCAAAAGAACTTGGTATATCAAATAAAGAGTTAATGACTCTTCTAGAAAAAGAATTTGATATAGAAGTTAAAAGTCATATGAATGTTGTTGATGAAGAGGATGCTAATTTAATAAAGGAACTACTCAAAGTAAAAGATGATGGGGATGAAGATTTAGAAGAAGACGAACCAAAAAAAGTTAAAGAAAAGAAAAAGACAAAAGCCCCAAAGAAAAAAGAAGAGAAAAAAGAGCCTGTTAAAAAAGCTAAAGAAAAAGTTGAAAAAGAAGAGAAACCAAAAAAAACTAAGAAAGAGTCTTTAAAAGACAAAGAGGATAAAGTTATAGAAATAGGAAAATTTATATCAGTAAAAGAGTTTGCAGACAAGATTAATAAACCTTCTTCGGAAGTAATAAAAGCATTAATGTTTAGTGGAATAATGGCTGGAATTAATCAGGAGATTAATTTCGAGGCTGCTAAAAAAGCTGCCGATAAGCTTGAAGTAGAAATTGTGAAAGAAGCAGATAAAGAAGCAGGCCTAGATGAAAACAAATTAGAAGATGAACTTGATGTTAATCTTGTAAAAAGACCTCCAATTGTAACGGTTATGGGTCACGTTGATCATGGTAAAACTTCTCTATTAGATGCAATTAGAGAAGAAAAAGTAACTGAAAGTGAAGCTGGTGGAATTACTCAGCATATAGGAGCTTATACAGTTGAAATTAACGGAGAAAAGGTTACCTTCCTTGATACTCCAGGTCACGAAGCTTTCACAGCTATGAGATCACGTGGAGCTCAAATAACAGACGTTGTAATTCTTGTTGTAGCAGCAGATGACGGAATAATGCCTCAAACAAGAGAAGCAATTAGTCATTGTAAGGCAGCAGGGGTTCCAATTGTAGTTGCAATAAATAAAGTAGACAAGCCTGCGGCAAATATAGAACGTGTTATGCAGGAGCTAACAGAGTACGGACTTCTTGCTGAGGAATGGGGTGGAGACACTATTTGCGTTCCAGTTTCTGCAATAGAAAGAACTGGTATAGATAGCTTGCTTGAAATGGTTGTATTAACAGCTGAAATAGAAGAGTTAAAAGCAGATCCTAATAGAAGATCTCAAGGAACAGTAATAGAATCTGAACTTGATAAAGGAAGAGGACCTGTAGCTACACTTCTAGTTCAAAAAGGAACATTAAATATAGGGGACTCAATCCAAGTTGGATCAACTTATGGAAGAATAAGAGCTATGTTTGATGACAAGGGTAAAACTATTAAAACAGCAGGACCATCTATTCCTGTTGAAGTTCTTGGACTTTCAGAAGTTCCAGAAGCTGGAGATAAATTTACTGAAACAGTAGACGAGAAAACTGCTAGAAACATTGCTAATGAAATAAAACAAGAAGAAAAGGAACTAGCTCTTAGCAGAGTTCGTGTTTCACTTGAAGACTTTTATAGTCAGATACAAAAAGGAACTGTAAGAGAACTTCCTATAATAGTTAAAGCAGATGTACAGGGCTCAATAGAGGCTCTAAAAGTATCCCTTGAAAACTTATCGACAGATGAGGTAAAGGTAAGAGTTATTCATGGCGGAGTTGGAGCTATAACAGAAACTGACATAAGTCTAGCCACAGCAAGTAACGCTGTAGTTATAGGATTTAATGTAAGACCTGATAATAATGCACAACTTTTAGCTGAAAAAGAAGAAGTTGACGTAAAGACATACAGAGTTATTTATCATGCAATTGATGATATTAAGTCAGCTATGATAGGAATGCTTGAACCTGAAATTAAAGAAGTTATACAAGGAAGAGTTGAAGTTAGAGAAACTTATAAAGTTTCTGCAGTTGGAACAATAGCAGGATGCTATGTCCTATCTGGTAAAATAACTAGAAATTCAGAAATTAGAATACTTAGAAACAGTATTATAATTCACGAAGGAAATCTTGCTTCTCTTAAGAGATTTAAAGATGATGCCCGTGAAGTTAATGCTGGATATGAGTGTGGACTTTCAATAGAGAATTTTAATGATATAAAAACAGGAGATGTAATAGAAGCTTTTGTTATGGAAAAAATAGTAAGAAAAGAACTTTAGTTAGTAAAACGTGAGGTGTTATTTATGGCTAAATATCGTATTGGTAGAATTAGTGAAGAGATGAAAAAGGAAATTTCAAGTATTATTATGAATGATGTTAAAGATCCAAGGCTTACAGCAATGGTTTCTGTAACTGATGTAGAAACATCACCAGATCTTCAGCTTGCAAAAGTATTTGTAAGTATATTTGGAACTGAAGAAGAGAAAGAAGAAACTCTCTCGGCCCTTAAAAACTCTTCAGGATATATAAGACATGCAGTATCTCAAAGAATAAAGCTAAGACATATGCCAGAGCTATTATTTAAAGTAGATGATACTATAGATAAAGGTATGCATATTGATAGTATTCTTAGAAAAATTAAAAATGAAAACACTGATGAATAGGATTTGCTTATGAATAAAATAATAAATAAAATTAAAAATTCTAATAAAATTGGAATAGCTGCTCACGTGTCACCTGATGGTGATGCTGTGGGTAGTGTTATTTCTTTTGCAGAGGGGCTGAGAAGTCTTGGTAAAGATGTAACAATTTTATCTAAAGATCAAGTACCATCTGATTTTGATTTTTTGAGTCTTTACGAAGAGTATAATCAGAATCTTCAATTTAAAGATGATTTAGATATTTTGATTGCTGTAGATACAGCAAACCTTGATAGACTTTCTGTTGACTTAGAAAAAATAAAGGGAATATTTTTGATAAATATAGACCATCATATATCGAATGACATGTATGGGGATTTAAACTTTGTAGATGGACATGCAGCCTCAGCGTCAGAGATAGTATATAAATTTTTGAGAAAATTAAAAGTAGACATATCAAAAGATATGGCGGATGCCCTATATACAGGAATAGCATCTGATTCTGGTTCTTTTAGATTTCCTTCTACTAGTCCTGAAACCCATTTAATTGTTTCTGAAATTTTAAAAACAGGGATAGACTTTTCAAAAATACACAGAGATTTATTTGGAACAAAATCTTTTTATGAACTTAAGGTACTAGGAATAGCTCTTAGTTCAATGAGTTCATTTAACGATGGAGAAACTAATATTTTAAGTTTAAGTCACGATGATATGTCCCTTACAGATCCTATTAATAGTGATTTAGGATTTATAGTGAACTATGGCCTTATGCCTAAAGAATCTGAAGTAGCTGTTCTTTTTAAAGAAACAAGCGATGGATATAAAGTTAGTGTAAGAACAAAAAATTATATAAATGCTAGTGAATTATGCGCTGAATTTGGAGGCGGAGGACATGCTAGAGCCGCAGGGTGTTTTATCAAAGACCACTCTCTTTCTGATTCCAAAAGGATGATTTTAGAAGCAATTGAAAGGATAAAAAAATCTTGAACGGAGTAATAAATTTATATAAGGAAAAAGGAGAAACATCTTTTAAATCAGTAACTAGAATTAAAAAGATTTTAAAAATGAAAAAAGTAGGACATACAGGTACCTTGGATCCAGATGCAGAGGGAGTTTTACCTATTTGCATTGGAAGGGCAACAAAACTGGTTCCTTATATAATGGAAGGTCATAAAATTTACAAGGCATCTTTTAAGCTTGGCTATACTTCAGATACTTTAGATTCTTCAGGAACACTTACAGAGACATTTAAAGCAATTCCAGAACAAGAGAAAGTGGAAAAAGAAGTTTTAAAATTTAAAGGAGAGTCAATGCAGCTTCCTCCAATGTACTCTGCACTTAGAAAAGATGGAGTTAGGCTCTATACTCTTGCAAGACAAGGCATAGAAATCGAAAGAGAGAAAAGACCTATAAATGTTTATGACATAGAGCTTGTAAACTATAAAAATGGAGAAGGTCAAATTTTAATGAAGGTTTCAAAAGGCACCTATGTTAGAAGCATAATTGATGACTTGGGTGAAAACCTAGGGACAGGAGCCATAATGACAGATCTTGTAAGAGAAGAAACAGGCTTTTATAACATAAAAGATTCTGTTAAGATAGAAGAATTTGAAAAAGATCCTAAAAAGTATATAATAGCTATGGATATAGTTCTAGAAGAATATGAAAAGTTTGTTATACCAGATAAATTTTCTAAGTTTTTAATTAATGGAGTCAAGATAAGAGATAGGTCTTTAGTTGACAATATCTCTCTTGGGAAATATAGAACATATAATAGTAAAGGAGATTTCTTAGGTCTAAGTATTAGAGATGAGAATTCCTTATTTCTTAAAATCAATCTGATGTGAGGTTTTAAATGATAATTGTAAATGAAAAAATTACCGATAAAAATTTTAAAGAAGGTACATATATAGCTCTTGGTAGCTTTGATGGACTTCATAAAGGTCATATGGCTTTAATAAACAAAGTAGTTGATGAATCTTTAGCTGCTGGCTATAAAAGCTGTGTGTATACTTTTAAAAATCATCCTTTGACAGTTGCAATACCAGAGATTGCTCCAAAGCTAATCATGGATACAAAACAAAAAATTCATTTACTTGAAAGTAAAGATGTTGATATGGCAGTATTCGTATCCTTTACTGAAAGTTATATGGAGATAGAAGCAGAAGACTTTATAAAACTTTTATTAGAAGAATATAATGCAAAAGGTTTTGTAGTTGGCTTCAACTTTAAATTTGGCAACCAAAATAAAGGTGATGTCAAAATGCTCAAAAAGCTATCTGAAAAGTATGGTTTTGATGTATTTGTTATTGATCCTGAGCTTAGCAAAGATAATGTAATAAGCTCAACAAGAATAAGAAATTTAATATCCAAAGGGCATATAGAGCAAGCAAATGATCTTTTATTTGAACCTTTCATGCTAAGAGGAACTATAATAGATGGTAAAAAACTTGGCCGTAAAATAGGCTTCCCAACTGCAAATATGAGCTACAATGATAAATATGTACTTCCTAAAAGAGGAGTTTATTATACTAATATAAAAATTGGAGAAAAACTTTATAAAAGTATTTCTTCTGTTGGATATAACCCTACAGTTAGCGATGAAGAAGTAATTAGTATTGAAAGCTATATATTAGATTTTGATCAAGAAATTTATGGTGAAACTGTAAGTCTCTATTTTTTAAAGTACATAAGAGACGAGATGAAATTTGAAAACTTAGATGATCTAGTAGATCAACTGGATAAAGATAGAAATTATGCTAGAGACAAGGAAATGTTTGATTTTATGTATGATTAGTAACTTACTTATAATTTAGATAAGATTAAAAGGTTAGTTATTGTAAATATAAAATTGCTATGATATAATAATTACCGAACCATGAACTAAGATTTTAGGGTTGCGACCTTTTGTCTTGGACATAGGGGATAATACGAGGAGGAAATGCAATGGATAATTTAAACAAAACAGAAATAATTGAAAAACATGCTAGACACGAGGGTGATACTGGTTCACCTGAGGTTCAGATTGCGCTTTTAACAGCGAGAATTAATCTTTTAACTGAACATTTAAAAGAACATAAAAAAGACCACCATTCAAGAAGAGGACTTCTTATGATGGTAGGACAAAGAAGAGGACTTCTTAATTACTTAAAAGCTAAAGATATTGAAAGATACAGAGATCTAATAGCTAAGCTTAAGATTAGAAGATAGTCTATATTTAAATCTAAGCCTGCTTTTTAAGCAGGCTTTTATAAATTATAGGTATTTAATTATCAAAAAAAGTTTTATCGATGAAGTGTTTAACTTAAAAACTAACTAAATGGGATAGAGAATATTTTGTCTAATATTTTTTAAAAATCAAAGTTTATATAAGTTTATATTTAAATATAAGCTACTAATTGTAAATTTTGATTTTTAAAAAATATAATTTAGATAATACTCTCTAACGTGTTTAAGTTATAAGGAGAGATAATATGAAAATAAACAAAGAAATAACTTTAGCTGGCAGAAATTTTGGAGTTGAGTTTGGTGATACAGGATTTTTATCAGACGCAGCTATATTTGTAAACTACGGTGATACAGTTATTATGGTCAATACCAACGCGTCAAATTCTCCAAGAAAGGGAATGGATTTTTTCCCGTTATCAGTAGATTATGAAGAAAGATTATATTCTGTTGGTAAAATACCAGGAGGATTTATTAAAAGAGAAGGTAGACCTTCTGAAGACTCTATTTTGAATGGTAGAGCTGTAGATAGAACAATAAGGCCTCTATTTCCAGATGGTCTTAGAAATGATGTACAAGTTGTTTGTACTATAATGTCTGTAGAAAATGATAATGCTCCATCAATTCTTGCAATAAACGGTGCTGTAACAGCTTTACTTTTATCGTCTATACCATACGATACTCCACTCGGAGCTGTTTCTGTGGGTTTAATAGATGGTGACTTTGTTTTAAATCCTAACTCAGAGCAAAGAGAAGCTTCAGACTTAGACCTTACTGTTTGTGCTACAGAAGATAGGGTTATGATGATTGAAGCTGCTGCAAATGAAGTATCAGAGCAAGTGATGATAGATGCCATTGATTTTGGATTTAATGAATGTAAACAAATCATTGAATTTCAAAAAGAACTTGTAAAAGAGTATGGTAAGGAAAAACGTGAACTTGAATACTTTACAGTAGATGAAGATATTAGATCTATGGTATCAAATTTTATTGGAAATGATATCAAAGATGCTATGCAAATATTAGATAAAGATGAAAGAAACGATAAAATAAATGAAATCAAAGAAAAAGTAGCTGAAGAGTTCTCAGAAGAGTATGAAGATAGTTTAAAAGAAATAAATGAAGTTGTTTATGAAGCTCAAAAAAATTCGCTTAGAGATATGGTTTTACTTGAAAACAAAAGAATAGATGGTAGAGCATTTGATGAAACAAGACATTTAGAGTCAAGTGTTTCAATACTTCCAAGAACTCATGGTTCTGGAATATTTACAAGAGGACAAACTCAAGTTTTAGGAGTTACAACTCTAGGAGCTATAAGTGAAATACAAAAACTTGATGGAATATCAGAAGAAGAAACTAAAAGATATATGCACCATTACAATTTCCCATCATATTCTGTTGGAGAAACAGGACCAATGAGAGGGCCTGGTAGAAGAGAGATAGGTCACGGTGCTTTAGCTGAAAAAGCATTACTTCCTTTAATACCTAGTGAAGAAGAGTTTCCTTATGCTATAAGAGTGGTATCAGAGATCTTATCATCAAACGGATCAACATCACAAGCTGCTGTCTGCGCTTCAACACTTGCGCTTTTAGATGCAGGTGTTCCACTAAAAAGACCTGCTGCAGGTGTAGCTATGGGACTTTTTACAAATGATGATTTATCTGTTGAAAAAGTTGTTACTGATATCCAAGGAATAGAAGATTTCTTTGGAGATATGGATTTTAAAGTAGCAGGTACAGAAAAAGGAATAACATCTATTCAGGTAGATACAAAAATAAAAGGTTTTTCAAAGACTGTAGTTGAAGAATCTATAAATGGTGCAAGAAAAGCAAGACTTCAAATGCTAGATGTTATGAAGGCTGCTATTGATGGTCCAAGAGATGAAGTATCTCTTTACGCTCCAAAAATCTATACAATTAATATAGACCCAGATAAAATAAGAGATGTTATCGGCGCTGGTGGAAAAACAATTAATAAAATAATTGATGAAACTGGAGTTAAGATAGACATTGACGATACTGGAAAAGTTTTTGTAGCTGGTGAAGATATTAATATGGTAAATGCAGCTCTGAAAACTATTGAAGGAATAACAAAAGATGTTAAAAAAGGTGAAATTTATCTTGGAACAGTTAAAAAGATAATGCCTTTTGGATGTTTTGTTGAAATTCTTCCTGGAAAAGATGGGCTTGTACATATATCAAAACTTGAAGAAGGAAGAGTTGAAAATGTAGAAGATGTTGTTTCTGAAGGCGATGAGATTTTAGTGAAAGTTCTTGAGATTGATAATCAAGGCAGAATTAATTTATCTAGAAAAGATGCCACAAAAGAAGCAGACGAAGTTGGAAGAGAAAACTTAAATATTCAAAAGTTTTAAAAGAATAAATTAAGTTAAAGATTAATAATAGATAAGAAACTACCAGAGAATAAATGCTGGTAGTTTTTTACTATAGTTTAATATGATATATTTAAGGTGTAAAGCTTATCAAAGGAGGAAAAAATGAGTAAAGATCATAATCTTGGCAATAAAAATAAGAGCAGTGAAGTATCAAATATAAAACTAGCATTTTTCTTAAATCTTAGTTTTACTATTATAGAAGTTATTGGCGGAATCTGGATTAATAGTATAGCTATTATTTCTGATGCCATACACGATCTTGGTGATACTCTTTCCTTAGGTTTAGCTTGGTTTTTAGGCTATTACTCTGAAAAAGAAGAAGATGAGAAGTATAGCTATGGTTATAAAAGATTTTCTTTATTATCGGCGCTTATAAACACAACAGTTCTTATTATAGGATCTTTTATAATATTTTATAATGCAGTTCCAAGACTTTTCTCTCCGGAAGAAACTAACGCAAAAGGGATGATAGGGTTTGCAGTAGTTGGAATAATTGTAAATGGAATAGGTGCTTTTAAGACAAAAGAAGGGGCTTCTTTAAATGAGAAAGTTGTTAGCTGGCATTTATTAGAAGATGTCTTAGGCTGGGCCGCCGTATTAGTAGCTGGTATTATAATGCATTTTATAGAAATTCCAATACTTGATCCACTACTTTCAATAGCTATAGCACTATATATACTTTATAATGTATTTATAAATTTTAAAAAGACAATTTCACTTTTTCTTCAAGCTGTACCTGAAGATATTGATATAAATGAAATTGTAAATAGGTTTAAAAAAATAGAGAAAGTAATAGGTACTCATCACACTCATATTTGGTCACTTGATAATAAGCACCATGTTTTAACTACCCATCTAGAAGTTGATAAATCAGTAAGCTTAGAAGATATAACAAAAATAAAAAAAGAAGCTAAAAGCGTAGTTAAAAATTTTAATATGGAGCACATAACAATAGAAATTGATATTAAACAAGATGACTGCACAGTAAATTAGATATAATAAGCCTTTAATTAGTCTAAATGAAAAAAATTAGCTAATATCAGGGTGATTTTTTTAATATTCTTTTTGTTATGATAAAATGAAGTAAGTTAAATAAAACTATTGGAGGTATTTCTCTTGAAAAAATCTAGTAAAACAAAGTCTACTTCAAGACTTAAAACTAATAAAAAAAGAAAGACTAATAAATCTACTGGAAGAAAAACTAAAAGAAAATCTTCAGTAAAGAAAAGAAAAGAGACCACTAAACTATTTTATACTGAAATTATAGGTCTTTTATTTTTGGGACTTGGTATTTTTACATTAATATCAATGATATCTATTGATGTTGGAATAATAGGGAATAGTGTTAAAAGTATTATGTTTTCTATACTCGGAATACTTGGGTATTCTATACCAGTATTTTTTATAATTATCGGTATATCATTAATTCTTAGAAAACCAGATATATTTTCTAATAAAACTATTTATGGACTGTTAATAGCAGTACTTACAACATCTTTAATATTATCAGTAAATAGAATAGATATAGTTTATGAGAATGGAATTATGGTTTCGCTTAAAAACCTTATAGATTTAAATGATATTAATCATGGCGGTATATTTGGACTTTTAATTTCAATTCCAATTTTCAAGCTTATTGGTATAGTAGGAACGTATATATTATCTTTTGTTTTATATACAATTTCAATTATTTTAGTTTTTAATACTAGTCTTTATGATTTAGGAAAAAGCTTTAAGAAAAAATATAATAACATAAAAGAAAACAAAAATAATGAAAAAAACAATAAACTAGTGGAAGACAAACTTAGTGAAGATGAAATAATTGCAAAAAAACTCAAGATGCTTGAGGTGATGAATGAGGGAGAAACTTTAGATGAAAAAAACAATGCTAGAGATATCTCTATAAAATCACATATTGCAGATAAAAATAAATCTCCTTTTCTAACGATCAATCATGAAGTCGATGAGGGAAAAAATAAAGAAGACCAGTTTTTAAATGAAAAAGAAATTTTAGATAAGGTATCAGAAGAAGTTTATTTGAAAAATTCCAAAGAGGTTAAGGATTTTGAAAAGAAAAAATCTGAAGATATAAAGGCTAATAATGAAAATAAGCTATTAGATAAAGAGAAAACAGCAGAAGAAGATAGTAAATCTTCCCCGGATGAGTATGAATTTCCTGAGATTGCTCTTTTAAAGAGAAATATTAAAGGAATGCTTGAAGAGGAAGATAGGGAAGAAATTATTAAAAATGCTAAAATCCTTGAAGATACCCTTAGTAGCTTTGGAGTAGGTGCAAAAGTTAATAATGTATCAAAAGGTCCAACTGTAACTCGCTATGAGCTTCAGCCAGACTCTGGTGTAAAAGTTTCACGAATAGTTAGTCTGTCTGATGATATAGCCCTTGCCCTTGCAGCAAGTGGCGTTAGGATAGAAGCTCCTATACCAGGTAAAGCCGCTGTTGGAATTGAAATACCAAATAAAGAAACATCTGCTGTATACCTTAGAGAAGTCATTGAAGATAAATTATTTCAAAAAAGCACTAGTAAAATATCAGTTGCTTTAGGAAAAGATATTTCAGGAAATCCTGTTGTAGGAGACCTGTCAAAAATGCCTCACATGCTTATTGCAGGAGCTACGGGCTCGGGTAAAAGTGTATGCATAAATTCTATAATCATATCAATACTTTTTAAATATGATCCTGAAGATGTTAAGCTACTTATGATTGACCCTAAAGTAGTTGAACTTAATATCTATAATGGCATACCTCATCTACTTGTTCCTGTTGTAACAGATCCTAAAAAAGCAGCAGGAGCTTTAAACTGGGCTGTGAAAGAAATGATACGAAGATATGAATCTTTTGCAGAAAAAGGAGTTCGAAATATAGAAGGATTTAATGATCTTTCAAAAAGAAAAGCAGATATTGAAAAACTTCCTTATATTGTTATCATTGTAGACGAGCTTGCTGACCTTATGATGGTCTCTGCAAGTGAAGTGGAAGATTACATTGCAAGACTTGCACAAATGGCTAGAGCGGCGGGAATTCACCTTGTAATAGCAACTCAAAGGCCTTCAGTAGATGTAATCACAGGTGTTATAAAAGCAAACATACCATCTAGGATATCTTTTGCAGTTTCAAGTGCTATTGATTCAAGAACAATTTTAGATTCAGGTGGAGCAGAAAAGCTTCTTGGTAAAGGTGATATGCTTTATTATCCAGTAGGAGCTGCAAAACCAAAAAGAATCCAAGGATCCTTTATATCTGAAGAAGAAGTTGAAGCAATAGTAAAAAGAATAAAAGTTTCTAAAAAGGAAATATCTTATGATAATGATATAATAGAACATATTGAAAAAGAAAATGATATAATGGGCTTAGATGATGAAACAGATGAACTTTTTGAAGATGCCCTTAGAATTGTTTTTGAAAACGACGAGGCATCTACATCCTTACTCCAAAGAAGACTTAGAGTAGGTTATAATAGAGCTGCAAGAATTATGGATGACCTTGAAAATAGAGGTATTATATCTGAAAGAGACGGTACAAAAGCAAGAGATGTTTTAATTTCTAAACATGACTACTACGACAATAAAGAAAACTAAAATAATTTGAAATGGAGCATATAAAATGAACTTACCAAACAAACTAACTATTTTTAGAATAACTCTGGTCCCTTTTTTCCTTTTATTTATATCAATAGAGGCTATTCCTTATAATTTTACAATAGCTACAGTTATATTTTTAGTAGCTGCCCTTACTGACCACTTGGATGGACGAATTGCTAGGAGTCAAAACATTATAACTGATTTCGGGAAATTTATGGACCCTCTTGCGGACAAACTACTTGTAACAGCGGCTTTAATTGCTCTTGTCGAATATAACTTAATAGGTGGATGGATAGCTGTTATTATTATTGCAAGAGAGTTTGCTGTATCAGGGCTTAGAACTCTGGCTGCAAACGAAGGTACAGTAATTGCCGCTAGTGTATGGGGAAAAGTCAAAACTACAACTCAAATGGTTGCTGTTGTAGGACTTCTTATTGAACTTATTTCTTTAAATGAAACATATCTTATGGAATTATTTAAAAGCATCCCAGCCTTAGGATCTTTCTTTAGTATGGTTCCTATAGTTATTATGTATGTAGCTACATTTTTTACAATATTATCAGGAATAGATTATTTTAGAAATGGTAAAGAATTTATAAATATTCATAAGTAAAAGAGTAAAATTTGTTTATAAATATATAAGTATCAGAGTAAAAAAAGAAGGATTATTAATTTCCTTCTTTTTTTTGCTGGAATTTTAATTCCAAATTAAATTAAAAAGTTATTAAGTATATGAATAAAAAGTATATAGAAATCATAATTAAATAATAATTCAAGAACTAAGTGTTATCATTCACCCTAAACTATTGACCACTCCTCATTAAGATAATATTATGTAATTAATCAAGAAACAAATAAATAAAAAATAAATAAAATAATATAATTTCTAAAGGAGGAATTTTATGCCAGAAGTAAGTAATTTAATTATATGGTTAGTTTTAGGTGGAATTTCAGGATGGATTGCAAGTATGATTGCCGGAAAAAATGCTGGAATGGGATTAATTGCAAATATAGTAGTAGGAATTATAGGAGCATTTATTGGAGGCTGGGTAGCAGGACTACTAAATTTAGGACCAGCTACAGGACTTAATCTTTGGAGCTTTTTAGTTTCAATAGTCGGAGCTTTGATTCTACTATGGTTAATAAATCTTTTTTCAAGATAGTAGAGTATTCAATAAAGCTAATAAAATAATATAAAATATTTCCCCCCATAAAAATATAAATATAAGAAAAGCCAGATTCTATAAGAGTCTGGCTTTTTTGTATTTATTATTTTATATCAGGAAGGGATTTTACGAATTTTAAATAATCATTATAATCTCCTTCAAAATCAGATATGTAATCTAGATTATGTCTATTTAATATATGATTATTGATTAAAAAGGTTTTAATTCCAAGTTCTCGAATAACAAGGTCTTCTAAAACATCATTTCCTACCATAAAACATTCATCAGGATCTTTTTTTATTTCATCTAATATTTCTTTATAGTAATTTATATTGGGTTTAGCAAAAGAGCTAGTTTCTATACTGGTAACAAATTTAAAATCATCGATATCTAAATTAGCCCATTCGACCCTTGCCTTTACTGCTTCAAAAGGAAAGAGAGGATTTGTTGCTATAACAAGCTCATATCCTTTTTCTTTAAGTATATCAATTGATTTTGGTATTGTATCTTCTGTTTTTACTGCTTTTTCCATAGAATGATATTCATTTTTATAAAAATTATTAAATCTTGAGCTTACTTCTATGTATTCATCTTTAGATAAAATATCTTTAAAGGAATCTAAAAAGACATTTTTATTGGTTTGGCTTCCGTCATTTTTGATTGTGTTTTTGATAGGTTTTTCAAGAATTGTTTTAACAAACTTTGTATCTTTAAATCCTTCGAAAGCTTTTAAAAGAGAATTTACAAAATAGTTCTCAAAATCTTTCATATCTATAGATAAAAGAGTTCCATCTAAATCAAATAGTATTGTATTTACATTTTTCATATTATCCCCCTAAATAAAGTAACTTATTCTATAAAAGATATTAAAATTGCTCTTAGAAAATATAATAAACTATAAAAGTTAAATAAGCCTAAAAAATGGAAAATTAGTATTTCCTTATACAAAAGTATATATATAGGAGTTGATAAAAACATTTATAAATTTTATTTTCTAGCTATCACTTTTTAACTGATAGGTTTTACTCTCCCCTGAATTAGAAAATAACTTTTTATAATAGTTGATACAACAATTATCCCCAGAGCTAGAGCTCCTGTTGCCATTATAGCGCTTACAAATCCATCTAAAGCACCTAAATGATCTTTTTTTATAAAACTAAGCATAGTTTCATATAGCTCTCCACCTGGAACTAAAGGAATTAAGGCAGTCGTTAAAAATGCTGTAACAGGCATTTTTTTTATTCTAGCCATTATTTCTGCATAAAAAGAAATTACAACAGCTGCTAAAAAATATGATAGGCCATAAAGATTAAATGTATTTAACGAAGCAGAAAAACAAAGCCAGCCAAGAGCTCCTCCAAAAGCTGCTAGGTAAGATGTCTTTTTATCCACATTAAATATAATAGAGAAACTAAAAGATGCAATATAAGCATAAATAAAAGTTTTAAACATGTTTACCTCCATAGACCAGAAAAAAAGAAAACACTTCCTACTCCTACAGCTATACCAACTGCTGTAAGAAGTGCCTCTACAGCTCTTGAGCTTCCAGATAAATAATCACCCATAAGTGTATCTCTCATAGCATTTGTAAAAGCTATGCCTGGAACCAGCACCATAACACAACCAACAATTATCAAGTCTATATTTTTTGTGTTGAAAAAACTTAGTTTTGTGAGTATTAAAACAATTATCGCTGCGTAGGATCCTCCAATTATATTCGTGAAAATAGCATTTAAATTATATTTTTTAAATGTTAACTGAATAAATAAAAGTCCTGGTCCTATTATAAATGACAAAATAGCATCTCTAGAATTACCACCAAGAAGTAAGGTAAAAGAGCTAGTCAATAAAGCTGCCATTAATAGCTGAGTTGAAGTTTTATAAGGAGTTTTATCCTCTATAAGATCAAGTTCTTTTTTGAGAAGGCTTAGCTGAAGTGGATTTTCTTCAAGTTTTCTAGAAAGATTATTTACAAGAGTTATTTTTTCAAGGTCTACTGTGCTTCTTGAAACTCTTTTAGTAAGGGATATAATCTCACCAGCATCATCGATAATTGATACGATTATAACCGTTGGCGTTGCAAAGCTTTCTGCATTAATTATTCCATAAGAAAAAAGTATTCTTTTAATTGTTTCCTCAACCCTGTAAGTTTCGCCCCCATTTTCTAGTATTATTTGACCAGCATAGGAAGCAAGTGTTATTAAATCTTTATTATCTATATTATTCATATTATTTTTCCTTTTTGCATTAAACTCTATTATAATATAGAAACTATTATAAATACAGTGATAGCTTCGGGCTATAGCTTGAAACTAATAAATAATAAGTTTCTTTATCAAAAAAATAAAATTCAAGGTTTTTTTCAAATATAAGTAAAAAAAATCTGAATAAGTGATATAGTTATATATAGTAGAAAAATGATTAAGACAAATTGTAAATGAAATAAATATTTGGAGGACTTTTAAAATGTACAGTAAATACTTAAAAAAAGAAGATTTAGAAATTTATTCTCTTATTCAAGAAGAAGAGATAAGACAAGAAAATACAATAGAACTTATAGCATCAGAGAACTTTGCTTCAAAGTCGGTAATGGAGGCTACAGGAAGTGCTCTAACCAATAAATATGCAGAGGGATATCCAGAGAAGAGATATTATGGTGGATGTCATGTTATTGATAAAATTGAAAGTCTTGCTATAGAAAGGCTTAAAGAACTATTTTCAGCAGACCATGCAAATGTTCAGCCTCACTCAGGATCTCAGGCAAACATGGCAGTTTATATGGCGGTTTTAAATCCTGGTGATAAAATCCTAGGTATGGACCTTTCTCATGGTGGACACCTAACCCATGGAT
>LFRM01328141.1_pt1 | contig 31655 bp, 33 predicted proteins | sample 618341 | NCBI WGS metagenome assembly LFRM01 (sample SAMN03654438, study PRJNA283298) | anaerobic digester metagenome | isolation source: pool of bioreactors CSTR01a, CSTR02a, and CSTR03a thermophilic anaerobic... | place: Denmark: Kgs. Lyngby | collected 2014-05-21 | reverse complement strand
CATTTAGCCACCACCCAGACCTCTGCCGGGCTTGAGCCCATGCTTTACAATTTTGCCGATTTTAATGACCTGATTGGTTTCCCGGAAGTGTGGGCATTTGAGCAAAAATATGCCGACTGAACATTGAAAACAAGACTGACAAAAAAATCAGGAGGCTTAGCCTCCTGATTTTTTACTTTACGCACAAGTCATGCGGTTTACGTTGCGGCAAGAATACGCTGTGCCCGTATGAACAAGGGTTTATCCAGCAGTTTTCCTTCCAGGGCAAAAGCACCCAGTCCGAACTTCTCCACGCCTTCCAGCACCCTGTTTGCCCAATCAATTTCTTTTTCTGAGGGCGCATAGCCCTCATTCACGATATCAACCTGGGCAGGATGAATACACAGCTTTGCCCCAAAACCAAAACGGCGCGATCGCTCCACATCAGCGGTCAGGACATCCAGGTTCCTGAAGTCAACGGTTACCCCATCCACCGGTTTGGCCAGGCCTGCCAGTCGGGACTGCAACACCAGAGAAGCGCGCACATAGTCAAGCTCTTCCTGATCCCCTTCTATTCCTGCATCAATGGCAAAGTCAACAGAGCCAAAAGCCAACCGGGAGACACGATTGACCCCACCCAATTGTCGGGCGTTGTCCCAACCCTGTACGGTTTCAATCAAGGGAATGATTTCCTGTTGACCTTCAAGGGTTGCCGACAACTGTTCAAGGGCCTTAACACTTTGTGCCTTGGGCAGCATGACCCCCTTGAATTTACCAGACCCCAGCAAAGCCACATCGCGGCCATACCAGCTCGTGTCAACATCATTGACACGCAGCATGAGCCGCGCTGTGAATTGACTTGCATCACTGGTTTCAAGCCACTGCCGGATGCCTTCCCTGGCACTGTCTTTGGCTTGGGGAGCCACCGCATCCTCAAGATCCAGAATCACCATCCCTGCATGACTGTTCAGTGCCTTTTCAAAGCGCTCCGGGCGGTCACCCGGAACGAATAAGTAGCTTTTTGCAGTCGGCATTTTTTTCTCCTGTTCCTGCCTAAATCACATGTTCGTCTTTAAACGACCGGATTTCCTCTTCACTATAGCCCACCTCGCCCAGCAATTCATTATTATGCTCTCCCATGGCAGGTGCCGCTTGGGCTGGATGCCCCCCCACCCGGACAGGAGAAGCAATAGTGCGTACCTTCCTGCCAGCATGCTCAACTTCAAGAATGCGTTCCTGTTCCTGAATGAAGTCATTATCCAGCGCTTGAGCCACATCGTAAACGGGTGCGGCAGGCACTTTACCGGCAAACGCCTTCATCCATTCTTCGGTGGTGCGTGTCATCAGAACCGATTCCAGTTCCTCTTTCAGCGCATCCCTGTTTTCAAGGCGATCCGGAAAACGCTGGTACTCGGGGCGGTTGATCCACTCAGGGCGCTCAATGGCCATGCAAAGGGTACCCCAGAACTTTTCCTTGTTACACATCAGGAAAACCCAGCCATCTTGTGTACGATACAACTGGCTTGGGGTTAAGGACGGATGGCTTGAAAAAGGCTCACGTTTCAGGGAGAATCCCTCATTCAGGTACCAGACACCCACATAGGCAAGGTTATGAATGGCAACATCATACAGGCTGACGTCAACATCACGTCCTTTACCGGTCTCACGGGCGCCCACCAAACCCGCCAGCATACCCATGGCCGCGGTTGTTCCCGTCATCAGGTCAATAATAGAAAGGCCCATGCGACTGGGCGGCCCGTCGGGCTCACCGGTCAGGGACAGATAGCCCGCCTCGGCCTGCATCAGGTAATCATAACCTGGCCAGGACTTCCTGGATCCCTCTCGTCCGTAAGCAGACAAGTGCGCACACACGATTTTTTCATTGTATTGCTTCAGGTCTTCGTAGGTAAGACCCAGTTTTTCAGGTAAATCACCACGCAGGTTATTGAACACGATATCGGCATTTTTCAGCAAACGATGAAAAATTTCCTTGCCTTGTTCAGACTTTAAATTAAGCGTAATGCTTTTTTTGTTCCGGTTGAATGCCTGGTAAAAATGGCTGTCATTTTCCCCAAAATAATAGGGTCCCACATGGCGGCCAACATCACCGCCATCCGCCTGGTTTTCTATCTTGATAACTTCGGCCCCCAGATCCGCCAGATGCTGGGTACCGAATGGACCAGCACCGTATTGCTCCACCGCAATAATGCGCACGCCCTTCAGGGGCAAACTGTTTAATGCGTTCTGGTTCATACCTTGTTTCTCTCTATCATTTGTTTGGCGATAATAATGCGCTGCATTTCATTGGTGCCCTCACCAATCAGCAACAAAGGCGCATCCCGGTACAGGCGTTCAACGTTATATTCTTTAGAGTAACCGTAGCCGCCAAAAATGCGCATGGCTTCCAGCGAGTTCTCCATGCCGGCTTCGGTGGCAAAGTACTTGGCCATCCCGGCTTCGGCGTCACAGCGCTCGCCACGGTCATAAGCGGCGGCAGCGGCATAAACCAGCAAACGGGCGGCTTCGGTGCGTGTAGCCATCTCGCCCAGCTTCAGCTGGATAGCCTGGTGTTCACAAATGGGTTTGCCAAATGTTTTACGTATTTGCGAATACTGCAACGCTTCTTCCAGTGCGGCCTGTGCCACGCCCAACCCACGGGCTGCCACGTTAATGCGACCCAGTTCAAGCCCGTTCAGAACATGCTGCAAACCCTTGCCTTCAACCCCGCCAATCAGACATGACTCATCCACTTCATAATCGTCAAAGTTTAGCGAGCAGGTATCAATACCCTTGTAGCCCAGTTTGGGCAATTTCCGGTTAACAATAAAGCCCTTGCCTTTTTCGGCAATGAAAAGGCTCATGCCTTTATGCCTTGGAGTGGCTTCAGGATCTGTTTTAACCAGCAAGGCCAGGCAGTTGCCGTACATGCTGTTGGTGATCCACATTTTTGAACCGTTAATAATGTATTTATTGCCCTGCTTGCGTGCAACCGTGCGAATGGCCTGCAAATCGGTACCGCAATCGGGCTCGGTCAAGCCTACGCCCCCACGCAGTTCACCGGTGGCAAAGCGTGGCAGATATTTACGCTTTTGTTCTTCAGTCCCGTTTTTCTGCACGGCCATGGCCATGATCAGGTGAGAGTTGATAATGCCTGAAATGGACATCCATACCTTGGACATTCTTTCAATGATCTTGGAGTAAGTCTGGGTAGACAAACCCAGGCCACCATACTCCTGGTCAATAATGCAGCCAAACAGCCCCATATCCTTCATTTTTTCAACAATTTCTTCCGGGTAAATATCATCATGCTCCAGCTGGTGCACATGCGGGGCAACCTCAGAGGCCAGAAATTTATCCAGCATATCCAGAATCAGCTGTTCCTGTTCAACGTCGTGGTTATTGCTATCTTTGCTCATCTTATTCTCACTCGCTTATTTGGTACTTAATAAATTCATCAATTGATTGGCACTATGTTTCTCAAGACTTTTAAGGGCAGAGGAAATTTGTGCAATTTTTCCGGCATCCAGCAGGTTCCCGGTGTTTTCCACATATTTGGCCTCCACCTCGCCATTGGTAATCGGACGGACATCAGCACCACGGTTGATAGCCTCACGATGTGATATCACCTTGCCGTCGTTCAACGTCACCACCACTTCGCCCGAATAATATTTCGGGAAGTCGGCGTCGGGGTCGGGCACGCTAATGACTTTGGCAGCCAGCGCCAGGGTTTCGGGGTCGGTATAGGCCTTTTCATCAAGGGCATCCAAAGAGAAACGGCCAAAACGCAAACCGGTAGCCACTGAGTAAGGAATGCTGAACTGGGCTTCATAGGCATTGGCCGGTTTTTGCTTGTTTTCAGCAGGTTCACAGACGGTTTTCATGACACCCGCCGGTACTTTGGCTTCAATCTTGAGAATATCTTCAAGATTGAACTGTTTGGCAATAATCGCAGCTGCATCGGTACATGCATGCGTGAAGTGGCAGGCCGGAATCGGTTTAACCGCAATATTCATCAGCTCCCATTCCTGACCAATCGTGCTGATGCTTTCTTCCAGACCTTCCAGTTTGAAGTCGGCGCCCAGGTGGCTGGCGTATAAACCAAAACGCCCTTCATACGTTTCCCTGGGACCCAGGAAACCGTGCTTGGCCAAAGAGGCCGAGGTAATGGCGGCATTGGCCGCCCAGCCAGGATGAACACGCTTGGTCCACGCGCCATCTTGCAGGAACTCAAGGCTGCCCGAAGCCAGTGACAGGGTAATCCCCTGTGCATGGGTCATTTGGCCGGCATCCAGATTATCCAGCCATGCCGCGGCAAGGGTTGCCCCAAACGCGCCAATCAAACCGGTTGGATGAAAACCCACTTGATGGAAACCACCCTTGGCAGCCGCCCCCAAACGGGTGGCCACTTCAATACCCACAATATAAGCGGTCAACAAGTCTTCACCCGATTTTTGCAGGCGGTGCGACTGGGACAGGACGGCAGCCAGCACTGGTGCCGTTGCATGAATCACGCCTTTAGGGTGTGTATCATCATAATCCAGTCCATGAATCAGCAAACCATTCACAATCGCCGCATCACGGGCAGGCAAAGACACATTCATGCCAATCACCGGTACGCCATTGGGCGTGGGTTCAGAAATGGCCAGGATGCCTGCCAGGGTTTTTTCAGCAAAGTCATACTGGGTGGACGCGTAGGCAATGCCCAAGGCATCCATGATCAGATATTTTGCCCTTTCCCTGACCTGTTCAGGAATGGCATTAAAGTTGATGCTTGAAATTTTATTGCTGATGAGCGAGGAAATAGTTTGATTCATTGTCTCTACACCTTTATTTAATTGACTTTAGCGCCGGACACTTCCACGGCAACTTTCCACTTTTTAATTTCAGATTCGATATAACGTGTGAATTCGTCTGGACTGTTCAGGACAGACAACGATCCAAGACCATTCAGGACTTTATCCACGTCTTCACTTTGCCAGTTTTTTTGCAGTGACTGGTGTAGCGTTTGAAGCACCTCATCGGGGGTACCTTTGGGGGCGGCCAATCCAACCCAGGCTGTTGCCAGTACATTACCCAGGCCAGCTTCCTTCAATGTGGGTACGTCAGGCTGTGCGGGCACCCGCTTATCACTTAGCACGGCCAATAATTTGATATGTCCTTTCTGGGCCATTGGAATCAATGCGGGCCCGGTATCCACCATGGCCGTCACCCTGCCACCTACCAGGTCTGTCACGGCAGCAGGACTTCCCTTGTAGGGAATGTGATCCATTTCCAGGCCAAGATCGTGCTTCAAAAGCTCCATGGCCAAATGGCTGGTCACCCCACTGCCTGCAGAGCCGTAGTTGTATTTTTTGGGATCGGCTTTCACCATTTCAACAAATTCTTTGGCATTATTCACAGGCACATTGGCATTAACCGCCAGAAACAGTGGCACTTCAGAAAGTTCGGCAATTGGGCGCAAGTCTTTCAGGGGTGCATAAGCCAAATCACCATACAGGCTGGGGTTAATGGAAAGTGTGCCGCTTGAACCCACCAGCAGGGTATAACCGTCTGGCTTGGCCCTTACCACATCCATGGTGCCAATAATGCCGGCCGCCCCCGGTTTGTTTTCAACAATAACCGGTTGATTAAGACCCTCTTCCAGTTTCTTGGCTGCCAAACGGGCAATAATGTCCGTTGCCTGCCCGGGTGGAAACCCCACCACGATCCTGATGGGTTTTTCAGGATAAGCGGCCTGTGCACAAAATGAAAAAGCCATCATTCCCGCTGTGCAGGCACTGATAATATGTCTACGAATAGTATGTCTCACCCCAACTCTCCTTTAATTATCGTTATCTTTTAATGATTTGTATCTTTAATGATGAATCGCTCTTGACGGCGATTTATACGGGCATTTCTTGCACCGGTTATTTATCACCCACACCATGACCTTCTTTGGCCACCAGAAAAGTGCGATCAAACACCATGATTTGTTCATTTTTTTGGTTGAAGGCTTTAGTCCTGACAGTCACAATCCCTTGTGTAGGACGGGTTTTGGATTCGCGCTTGTCCAGCACTTCAGACTCGGCATATAAGGTATCGCCCGCAAAAACCGGATTGGTCAGCGCAATGTCTTTCCAGCCCAGGTTGGCAATCGCCTGGCCACTGACATCATTCACGGTCATGCCCAGCACAACGGCCAGTGTCAGCCCGCTATTGACCAGCAGTTTGCCAAATTCGCTTTTTTCCGCATGCGCCTGGTCGCAGTGCATGGGATGGTAATTCATGGTCATTAATGAAAACTGGATATTGTCCGCATCGGTAATAGTTCGGCCAGGACGGTGCTCATAAATATCGCCAATATTGAACTCTTCGAAGTAACGGCCGTAACGGGCACGGTAACGGTTTTCACCCACTTTTTGAGGGAATAACATTTTCTATCTCCTTGTATTTACTTGTTTGTCTATTTGTACGCCCATTTGTTCGTTTGTCCGTACAAATTAAAGAAAATGATAAATAGTAATTGAGAGACTGTCAAGCAAAAAATAGGGCAATATCCGGAAAATAAAATACCGTCCATCCGGGTGCGGCACGGTGTTGTGATGAACGGGATTTACAATGGGAGGAACGCTGAAGACAACCGTCATGCCAGCCGTTTCAACGGCCGGCAAATGCTTGGCATGGGACAGAAATTTGAGGTCTGAAATAAAGCCGGGCTGGCATCAACCTGATAAACCAGTCCTGCCAGAGGCTTTTAATACAGATACTATGCTGGAATATTGTTTTTCACAAAGACCGAGTTATAACTGAACCGGGTCTCGGGATGATGGCTGATGGACAGTTCGATCAGTTCACCCTTGCGATTACGGTATTTGCGGGCAATACACAGGCTTGGACTGCCGCTTTTAACCTGTAAGGCATTGGCCTGTTTTTTAGTCAGCGAAGTTGCCGTAATGGTTTGCTCGACTTTAACCACGGTTTCTCCAAACTGCTTTTCAATTTCCGAATGAATGGCCTCACTGCGTTTACCCATAATCCCCTTAATGGCGCGAAACGCCGGATTGATCCAGATTTCGGTATAGCTGATGGGCAGTTCGCTTTTTTCCGAGAAACGGTTTCCAATTAAAAACAACCAGGTTTCACCGGCCGAACCCTCTAGCATATCGGCCTGCTCAGCCGTAATCGTAATGATTTCGCTGCTTTGGATAACCAGCGAAGTATCGGTGGCATAACGATAAAAGTCGGAAATATCCATGATATTCTGGCTATAGGCCGTTGTCATCTGGGTTGAGATGACTTTTGAGCCAACGCCGGGCTGACGGGTAACCAGCCCGGATTGCACCAGTTTTTTCAGGGCCTCCCTTACCGTAAAACGACTGACGCCAAATTGCACACACATATCCTGCTCGGTAGGCAGTAAATCACCAATTTGATATTTGCCATCGGTAATTTCATTGATTAGCGTGTTGGCCAATTGCACATACCGTGGTTGATTGCCCCGTATAAAAGCATCTCTATCTATTTCATGATTTGTAAACATATTTTTGCAGTATTGGTAAGGGTTGCCCGTATTATAAACTTACACCAAGTTACTTAAGAAGGATTAATGAAATTGCCGGCACAAAGGTAATCAGGGCCAGTGCAACAACTCTGGTAAAGTAATAAGGCATCACCCCTTTTGCCACCGACTCAACCGGAATCTTGGCAATACCGCTCATGACAAACAAATTCAGGCCAATCGGTGGTGTCAATGTGGCTATTTCAACGTTGGCCACCATAATAACCGCAAAATGAATAGGGTCAATTCCCAAATGCGTTGCCATGGGAAACAGCAAGGGTGCCGTCAATACAATCATGGCCACCCCATCCAGGAACATGCCCAGCACCATCAGCACGGCATTGGCCAGGAGCAGAAACTGCCAGGGCTCCATATCCAGCCGTTCCATAAAACCAATCAGCTGCGCGGTTGCCCCCATCCTGGCCAGGATAAAACCAATCAGACTGCCACCCAGGACGACTGCAAAAATCATGGTTGCCTGCAGCAGGGATTCTTTGGATATGCACCAGATGTCTTTCCACTTCAAGGTCTGGTAGACAAACACACACAGGACAATCGCATAACCTGCGGCAACGGCAGATACCTCGGTAGGCGTAAAAATACCCAGGTAAATACTGCCCAGTACCAGCACAGGCATCGTAATGGCCCCTGCCGCTTTAGGCGTACTACGCACAAATCCCTTAATATCGGCTTTTGAGGCAACTTCACCGTAACCATTTTTTCGAACGATAAAAACGGTGGTCAGCAATAACATGGTTGCCTCCATCAAGCCTGGCACAATGCCGGCAATAAACAGTTTATCTACCGGAATACCCACAATTGAGCCAATCAAAATGAACCCCAGGGAGGGCGGAATCATCAAGCCCAGCGTGCTGCCTACGGCAACCAATGCGGCAGAAAACTTCACCGGATATTTTTCCCGCTTCAGGCCCTCGATAGTTGCCGAACCAATAGCAGCGGCAGAACCGACACTGGAGCCCGAAACAGCGGCAAAGAAAATGCTCGACAGCATCACTGTAATCGCCAGTCCGCCACGAATGCAGCGGACGATACTGCCGATCAGTTCAATAAGAACGCCAACAATATTGCCCCGGGTCATGACATTACCCATAAGGATAAACATGGGAATCGCCATCAGGGGATAACTGTTAATGGATTGAAAGGCGGTTTGTGCAATCACGGTAACCGGTACACTGGGCATGGACAGCACCAGTGCGCTGGATACCAGCCCCATGGTGACGGCGATATGAAAACCCAGCGCCAGCATACCCAGCAAACCGGCAAGCGCGACAAATAAAGTCATAATTGTGCTCCTTTGGAAACCGCATTCAGCACGTTCTCATCAATCCCTTCCTCTGGTTCATCGGACACAAAAGGATCAACCCTCTTCCACGCATAGACGGCCACCATGAAGTAATACATGAACAGCGCCAGGGAGACAATCCACAAAGGAATTTCCAGGTTGGACTCGGACACCATCCCCATCTTATGCAGCCGCATCACCTGAAAAATTGAGGAATAAAAAAGAATGCCGGCAAAAACCATTCCAGCCACACCGGCAAGCAACCAGGTCACTTTCTGCATTCCCGCAGAAAGCCGCTGCACCAGCAGCTCTGTACGGATATGGTAAAACCGGAAGCCTGCAATGCCCAATGTCAGGAAAAACGCCCATACCATCAGAAATCGCACCAACTCTTCAGCCCAGAAATAACTCACGTTGAAGAAAAACCGGCTAAGCCCTTCCACAATCATGATGGATGTAGAGAGCAATAAAAACACCGTGGCAACCGACCAGATGATTTTGGCCAGGACATTCAATTGTGCAATGGATTTTTTTTCTGCCCGCTTCCTTGTCATTTCATGCTCACCCATAAAAACATCAGATTTAGCCAGAATGTTATCCATTTAGCTTGCACTCCTTTTTCACCTGGGCCAGTTCTTCAACGGCCTTGGCATTTTTTTCCACGAATTTCTGATTGGCACGGGTAAAACTTGCTTTCAGCTTTTCAACTTCAGCCGGGTCCATTTCACGATATTTTGCGCCTTGCTGAACCATTTTCTGAATCAGTTCCTCATCTTTCACAATAGAGCTCTTCCACTGATCAACAATGATTTCCTGAAGAACCGTTCTGATCACGTCACTGTGCTCTTTGGGCAAGCTGTCCAGCCAGGCCTTATCGGTCACCACGGCAGAGGTGGTAAGCGCCATGCCAGGCACCGAAGTACCAAATTTGGCAGTGCTGCCCAGCACATCCGCCCATCCGGCCGGAGAGCTTAATACCCCGTCAATCGCACCTTGTGACAACGCCGCTGACATTTCGGAAGCCGCCATGGAAACCGGACTTGCCCCTATCGACTTCATCGGGTCCAGCATGATCTGTCCACCAATCACCCTGATCTTCAAGCCTGAAACATCTTCCTGTTTCTGGATATCCTTGTCTTTCATTAAAAACATCAAATCAGCGGTACGCAAAAAGCCTAAAACCGTCACACCCTTGGGCTCGATGTAGGAGTTAACCTGTTTGGTCAGTCCTTCAACAAAACAGTTATTGGTCATTTCCTGGGTGGTTAATGAAAATGGCAAGCTAACAATCCCAATGCGGGGATCAAGCGCTTCCAGACGCGAAGTCACCGGCCAGACCATGTGGACCGATCCGGTACCAATGGCGGCAATCCCGTTAATATCGTTATACAGTTGTGAGGCAGGAAAATACTTGCCCTTGACCTCCCCATTGGTTCGTTTTTCCACTTCTTCAATGAATTTCATGATGGAAGGGCTGGGGTTGGTGGTAATGGGAATTTCACCCGTAATGATCATTTCTGTTGCCGCGTGTGCGTTAACAGCCAAAAGGGTGGCAAGCAGTCCGGTAAATTGAATCGCTTTCATTAAATGTCTCCTGAAGTATTAATATTGATGTTGATGTTAATGTTGATGTTGCCGAGGCAAGACTTGAATTTTCCAAAACCGGTTCAGCACTCCGGCTTATCCGGTTTTGGCCTCCTTTACTGTTTTTCTTTCTGTACCGCTTTGTTTTTGTACTGCTATTTCTTTGGCCAGCCTGTCTGCATTTCAAACTGATGGGCCATAGACAGAATCCTGTCTTCACCCAAAGGACGACCAATTAATTGAACGCCCAGAGGCAAGCCCTGCGCGCCCCTCCCTGCCGGGAAACTGATGCCGGGCACACCCAGATAGTTGATCCCTCTGGTCCAGTACGACAAGGCTGAAAACCTTTTCTCAAGGATAGTCTCATCTGAACCAATCGTATCTGTGATTTTGGGCGCTTCACCCGGTGTGGTTGGCAATAAAAACGCATCCGCGCCTGGCATGGACTCTTCAAGAAAACGCTTGAGGAACGTTGGACGCAAACGCAATACATCGTAATAATCCATGCCGGAAACAAAGAACCCGCGTGACAGACGGCGTCTTACCTGACGGCCGTATTTCTCGGGCTGGGTCATCAGCCAGTGCCGGTGAACCGCGGCAGATTCTGCCGCGAGCATGACCGAGGCCAGTTGACCCAGCAGGTCCAGATCGGGCAGTTTTGTTTTAACAAGCGTAAAACCCATTTCCTTGAAAGTCGCCAGGGTTGCCTTGAAGGCATTGAGCATTTCCTCAGTTAACAGGCTGCCAGCCTCAAGAACCGGATAAGCGATGGTCATGTTGGTATTGGGCGTATCCCAGTCTGGCAAGCCTGGCTTGACCGGCAGACAAGATAAATCAATACCGTCCGGGCCTGCAATGGCCGCATAAGCCTCCCCCGCCAGCCGAACCGTTTGCGCCAGGGGCCCCACACCATCAAGATTGGGAGACAAAGGCATCACGCCATGCAGGCTGGTTCTGTACTGGGTGGCTTTCAAACCCACCACGCCACACAAGGCGGCCGGCAAACGGACTGATCCGCCCGTGTCAGAACCCAAGGCCAAAGGCACATGCCCAGCCCCCACCGACATACCGGCTCCGCTGGAGCTTCCACCACTGACATGGGCCGTGTTCCAGGGGTTTTGGCCGGGTCCGTAAGTCGCGTTCAGTCCGGTTGGCGACATGGCAAACTCGGCCATATGCTGGGTACCCAGAATAAGGGCACCGGCCTGCTTCAGGCGGGTAATCATGGTGGCCTCTTGCGTGGCCACGGCCTCTGACTGTCTTAGGGTACCGCCCCAGCCAGCCCGTTTTCCTGTCTGATCAAACATGTCTTTGACGCCAACAGGAATACCCTGTAACGTACCAGCCTGCCTGCCTTCGGATTTTTCTTTATCTGCCTTCATGGCATCCTGCAAGGCCTGGTCGGCATAAATATCATGCCAGGCCAGCTTGCCCGGTGCCGCATTGGCAATTTTTTCCAGGGAGTGTCTGACCCACTGCTCGCTGCCTGCAACCCCCTCAGGAAATTGCGGCTCATGTCTTGATGTTTGAGTCACCTTGCTCAGGGGTTCTGCTGCATACTTCAGCAACACTTCCTGAAACGGCACGGCAATTTCATCCATCCCCAATTCGGCACTGGCTTTGGAAACAGCCAAGGATAAGGCAGATGCGGCCTGGCGGATATCCTGGATATCGGCCACCGGTGCTGAAAAACCATTATTTGCACAATATTGCAGAAGCACATCTGCATTGATCAAATCCGTTTTTTGTGCCTCCTTACCCAACTCGATACTTCTGTCCATTTGATCCAGTGCCTCCGATAAGTTCTTAAATTAGTTTGTACGGACATTGTCAATTTATCAATAATTAAAGCAACAGGTCAAATGAAATTTTCTACGGGATTACCTGTAGAGTGGCAAATAATATCGGTGTGAAAGTAGTACTCGTTCCCACGCTCCCGCGTGGTAACGCCTCCCCCCACCAACCAGCAACACAAAGCAAAGCGGTTCCCACGCGGGAGCATGGGAACTAGAAACCAAAACGCAGGAGCGAAGGGAACCAGAAAGAACCACCCCGGCGCTATGCGCCACCCCTCCGCAGGAGGGGAATTATTCGTTCCTACGCTCCAGCTTAGGAACCAGAGAAGCAGAGAAAAACAGCCCGTTATTTCACCACCGGTGAAATAACAGCGCCTTCCCCAATCTCCTCAAGCAATTCAACCTCTTCCTTGCGCCCGGACAGTCTGGCCGCAATAAAAGCGCATACCATTAGCTGAATCTGGTGAAAAATCATCAGAGGCAGCACAATCGCCCCCACTGCCTGCCCAGCAAACAGGACCTGCGCCATAGGTAAGCCACTGGCCAGGCTTTTTTTCGACCCGCAAAACACCAGGGTAATCCGGTCCTCAAGAGAAAAACCCATCAGCTTGCCAATCAAAGCCGTCAACAACAGCACAATAACCAGTAACACAACACTAACCAGAACAAGTAATAACAAGGCCACCAGGGGCGTCTGGCTCCACAAGCCTTCATTTACCGCTGCGGAAAACGCCACATACACCACCAGCAGAATCGAACCCTGATCCACAAACTTCATGAGAAAACCATGACGGCTTATAAAACCGGCGGTGAAAGGACGGCTGAAATGCCCCAGGGCAAACGGAATCAGCAGTTGTTGGGTAATTTCCCAGATGGCTTCAAGGGCCAACTGCGAATCACTGGTGGCTACACCATCGGTTATCAGCAAGCTGACCAGCATGGGCGTAATGAAAATACCCAAAATGCTGGATGAAGAAGCACTGCAAATGGCAGCGGGAATATTTCCACGCGCAACAGAAGTAAAGGCAATAGCCGATTGCACGGTTGCAGGCAGCACGCACAAATACAGGACCCCTTTATACAAATCAGGCGTAAACAGGGGTTCAAGAATGGGCCTGGACATTATGCCAAGCACAGGAAAGAGAATGAATGTAAAAGAAAAAATCAGCAAATGCAGGCGCCAATGGGTAGCACCCGCAATGATGGCATCTCGTGACAAACGAGCCCCATGCAGGAAAAACAGCAGCGCAATGGCCAGGCTGGTCACCATTTGCGCCACCGGCATCCCACGACCAGAGGCCGGAAAGACCGTGGCAACAAGAACAGCTACCACCAACAAAAAAGTGAAACGGTCAATTTTAAGAAAACGAAGCAGAGACTGAAACATGGGGCAAACTTATGTTTAGGGGTGAATACATTGGCAGCTGCCAGCCATATTACCCCATCCAAGCCTTGGTTTCTTAGCTCTCCAGCGTATCACGCCATTCAGCCGGCAAAAATTGCGCCGCCTGTTCATCAAGCAAAATCATCGCATTTGGATGAGACTTGACCACTGAAGCCGGCAACTGCTCGGTAACAGGGCTTTCATAAAGCTCTGCCATGATTTGCGCCTTGTTGGTGCCAGTGGCAATAAGAATAATTTGTTTTGATTCCATAATATCCTGTAAACCCAGCGTAATCGCCTTGGTGGGAACTTCATCCAAAGAATCAAAAAAACGACTGTTATCAATTCGGGTTTGTTCAGTAAGTGGCACTACATGCGTGCGGCTGCCAAATGAGGTGCCCGGCTCGTTAAAGCCGATATGACCGTTATTGCCAATACCGAGCAATTGCACGTCGATGTGACCCGCCTGCTGGATTTGACCTGAGTATTGTTCGCATTGTTTTACCGGATCCGCACACAAACCGTCTGGCAGGAAGGTGCGATGCTGCGCAAAAGCCAGGCGATTGAACAAATGCTGCCGCATATAGTAACGATAGCTTTGCGGATGATCGCTGCCCAACCCGATATATTCATCCAGGTTGAAGGTGGTTAAGCCCGACACATCCACATTTAACCGTGCAACCTGCTCACACAATTTTTCATAGACAGGCTCCATGGTACTGCCTGTGGCCAGCCCCAATACCGAATCATTTTTCTTCTGGATTTGTGCAATAAGCAATTCACTTACATGTTCTGCAATTGCCTGGGGGTTGGAAAAAACATAAAACATAGTCGTTCCGGTAGTGATCAATAAAAACGGTACTTACTGCTGATAAACAACCGGAATTATCCTCCTATTTTTTGATTCATGTTTTGTTTTTGTTCGGCTTTTTAAAAATTTACTTCCCAAGTGTTGCAAAATTATCTTTTTGCTTTGCTTGCCTGAATGGCTTATTTAGCATTAATCACTGCATTGCCAATTTTGCATGACTGCCTCTTACTCTCAAATCAATAGCTGTTTTCACAATTAATGATTGTTCTACCAACCATATTTATTAATAAAATTTTTTATTAATAATAAACAAAAACTTAAAAAACCCATCCCAGATCCCAAATCCCAGGCAGCTATTTAAATAATTTTTTATAATTAACAGTAGCATATAAATGCCACCTTATCTATAATTAAGTCCAGTTTTCTAGCTTGATTAATCGTTTTACTATTAATCATTCAAAAGAAACCAATTATTTATCAAAATTAATTTTAAAGGCTATAAAAACATGTCTCGCTCTATAGCATTGGAATCCGTTAAAGAAGAACACAAAGCACTCATTGGTTCTTTTAATGAATTAATCAATAAACACAATATTTCAACCAGCCAGTTTATGGAAGCCCTCGTTTCCAACCTCCCTTCCGCCTCAGACATCGTAGCGGTACAAAACCTGCTGGAAAAACGTGTTAATGAAATCCGTACGGAAGAACTGAACCGTTATATTCAGGAAGGCAAAAAAATGGCACAGGCGCTGGGTATAGACCCAGCCATTATTGCTGAAGGTTTAACCGGCAAACAGGCAAAAATCTCAAAACCGGTTAAAGCCAAATATCGCAGCAAAGAGAATCCGGAAGAAACCTGGTCTGGCCGTGGCAAAAGACCGACATTTATTGCCAACTATCTGGCCGCCAACCCCAACAACCAACTGGAAGATTTGTTAATTAACGATTAACGCCAGTTAATGCCTGTTATTTAACAGCATCAACAAAGACGCCACTGTAATCATATGGCGTCTTTTATAAAAATCATTGATACATACCATTCAAACAAAAGCACCTTGTGACTTTCAAATGGTGATATTATCTGCTCTGCTTTTTTGCATACTGGCCTCATTTAAAACTGTCATTCATGCGCTAAAACTCATCTACCATTACAACTCTTCAATAAAGAACCTGCATGAAAAAAACTGACTTGGAAAAACAAAAAGCCCTTAAAACAGTAGGAAAAATGAAACAGGAAGGCATTCCCAACCGTTTTTCAACCGATTCAGGCGCACAACTTGACCGACGCGAGCAACGCAAACTGGACCAGGCACAAGGTTTGGTGCCATTCCCGGTAAAAATCAAACAAACATTGATAGAAGAAATTCGTGCCCAGGCAATTGCGCAAAATACCAATACCAATGATGTGGTTAATGCCTTACTGGAAAAGGCCCTGAAAAACTGAAACCGGGTGGGTCTTTTACACTCTCGGATATAAAAGTAATGCCCATTTCACCAAGGGCATTACTTTTCAAAAACAGCTAAAGTTATCACTTGCTACAAGAAAGAAATTTTTATTAATTTCTCTAGTCTGCCTTCGCCCCTGAAAGCTTAACGATCTTGCCCCATTTTTCAAATTCGGTTTCATTGAATTTTTTGAAAGTGGCCGGATCAGACGCAACGGGCTCTGCACCCAATTGCGCATACTGCTCAATCACCTTGGGTTCTTTCAACGCTTCGCGGGCTGCTTTCCACAATGTCTGCACTACCTCATCAGGTGTATTCTTGGGCGCCCACAAACCATACCATGTACTCACATCAAAATCGGGCAGGTTGGCCGCGTCCGCCACAGTAGGAACACCAGGCAAGGCATCATATTTCATGCTTGGGTACACACTGGGATTAATCACATGCAAAGACGCATTGGCCAAATAAGTATACCCATCAGGTTTGGCTTTACTGACAAACTCCGCAGCAATCATGCCGCTTGCGCCAGAACGGTTATCAACAACAATGGATTGCTTTAATACTTTGGACATTTCAGCAGCGGCAATCCTGGCCACAATATCCGTAGGCCCTCCGGGCGGATAGCCCACCACCATCTGCAGGGAATGGTCGGGGAATTTGTCTGAAGCGGCCAAGGCTTGCATATTGAAAATACCGCAAGCGGTCACTAAACCGATGCCAATAAATTTACTAATATTCGTTCGTTTCATAATATTCATCTCCTAGTTGAGTTTTTAATCTATTTTTACTGCCAGTTTCCCTGTCACACTTCTTCCATGAAGCGTTTCAATCGCTTCAGGCACCTGATCCAAAGAAAATACTTTCTGGACATCCGGATTCAGTTTTTTTTTCCTTCACCCATCTAAACAAAACCTCCATAACATTGGACATCATGGCAGCATGCATAATGCGTTCATCAGCCGGTGTCCAACCGGTATATTGACCAAAAAAGAAACCATGAATGGTCAGGTTTTTAACCAGCACAATGTTCATGGCCACCTCAGGCAATTTACCGCTGGCAAAGCCGATACTGATTAACTGGGCATTCTGTGCGGCTGCCCTGAGCGCTGAAGCAAAAAGTGATCCGCCAACCGGGTCAAAAATAATATCAACCCCCTTACCCGCTGTAAGCTGCTTAACCTGTGCAGCCAATTGATCAGTACCTGTCAAGGTTTCACTGGCTCCCGCCTTTTTCGCCACCTCACACTTTTCCTTCGTACTGGCACAGGGGGCAGGCAATGACCCGACACCCCATATTTGAGGCAATTTCAGATATTCCGCATAGGCGCCCCAATCACAAATGCAGGCCACTCTTTGACCAATCGATAAATGGGTGACTGCACTGCCCTTTTGCTCAACAATCCCCACTGCTTCGGTTCCCGGAGAAAAGGGAAAAGGGGGTTTGCGCTGATATTTCCCTTCAATCATCAACCCGGTAGCATGACTGACACTGGCGTAATGCACCCTGACAATAACTTCATCGGGTCGGGTTATTTCCGGCATGGGTGCATCCTCAACAGAAAGCACCTCTCGTGGTGCCCCAAACGTTTTGCAATGCAATACTTTCATTTATATTTCTTCCTTCTTGATTTGTCGAATAACCTGTGACGCTATCAAGGCATCAATCTGTTCCTGGCTGAAATTGAATTTTTGCAGTACATCAATCGTGTGTTCTCCAATATCCGGTGCCTTGTTCAATATGGGTTTTTGTGACAAACCGGGTATGAACACATAGGGAAGCGACAGCCCGGGAGACTGTTCAAAATAATCCACCGTCTGGTTGAATTCCGCCTGAGGGTGTTGCATGACCTGATCATAATTGCGCACGGGGGCGTGCAATACTTCATATTGACGAAAAACATCCTGCCATTAAGGCTATATCCGCGTTCGTATTCCAACCGGGTTTGGTCATTTGTATTTATCAGATATCTTCATTGACTTTATTCGAGAGTATCCTGAAATAGACTTGAAAATTCTTATCAATGACCGGCTGGATGACCTGATTGAGTCCGAGGTGGACTTCGCTATCAAGATTACCTCAAACCCCAATAATGAATATGTCGCCAGAAAAATATGTGATGTTCAGTGGTGTTTGTCGGCATCCCCTGACTACTTAAAAGGAAATCCTGTTCTGCTACCTTCAGACTTACTGCACCATAAATTGGTCATGCCGGCTGCCATGGGCAAGAATTTTTTTCTGAAACTGGTCCATGAACGAAGCCTGATTCGACAGCGCGTGTCTTGCAGTCTTCAATCGGGCAGCTATACTTTTTTACTGGATGCGGCCCTCAAAGGAGTGGGAATTACGCTCTTGCCCCGTTACGCGGTTCACCAGGAACTGAAACAAGGAAAACTGGTGGAAGTGCTTGAGGACTACATTCCCGAAGGAGTAGGCAATGCCATGTATTTCCTGACCATTCCCAATAAATTCACAACAACCGCAACACACCAGTTAATGAACTTCTTACAGGAGCGCATTATAGCCTTGGTGGATTCATGGAACCACACGACTTTGTAGCCAATACCACGCCATCCCGATCCATTCATGGAGTACGCTACCTGAATTGCTCAAGGCGTCAGCCCGGGGAATATATTTAAGGAAATTAGGCGAATAATCGGGCCTGACGGTAGGTGCTGCAATCACATTGAAACCGGCCCGCTCAAACGTTATTTTGGCGCGTTTCATATGCACGGTATTTGTCACCAGCAAAATAGTATTGATCCCTTCCCGGGTCAGTGAATCCCTTGAATATCGGGCTTCTTCAGCCGTCGTGGCCGGTTCAGGCAACACCCATCCAACCGGTGTATGAAACAGGGTTTCCAGCTCTCTTTGCATTACCTGGGCAACTGGTTCTTCCCCCGGCCACCCGCCCCCGCTAACCTGAATAGGCAGGCCGGTTTCCCGGTGCAAGTAAGCGGCATAGCGAATACGTTCCAGTGTGGAAGATGCGGCGGAACTGCCACCAAACTCTGGCTGATCGTGGTTAACCCCACCCCCCAGAACAACAATGGCCTGGGCCTGCCTGGCCTGATCCAAGGACAAAACAGGTTCGTCATACAAGAACTTTACCAGCGCATTGGCCACAATAGGCATACTTGCTACGGTGAAGGCCACAATACAAAACAGCAATAATGCCCGCCCCCATTTTTTAAACCGGCCACCCAGCAAAAGCCAGCTAATCAAAAACAGAATAATAAAGTTAAAAGGAATTAACAGGGCAGAAGAAATAATTTTGCTGGTAAGCAGGCTCATGACTGGCGATTGGTTTAAGCACACAAAAATGGTACAAACTGCATATTAAATATTCTGTTTCGCATTGGCGATCATGACATTCAGCTGCTGCCCATCAATTAAAAACAGGTTACGGTTGTATTTTGCCATTTCACCCGCTTCTTTCTCAAACTTCCCCGTTGTAAAGATGTAGCTGTGATGACTTTTTTGCTGGTTCATGCCAATCACTTCCTGGGAAATCTGGCTAACACCCACCTTGGCCGCCCCCCAGTGACGGGTAGAAACAAAACCGCGGTTCCCTTCTTTTTCAATCAGAAAATTGGCAATACTTTGCAATTCACCGCTTGCATTTTTAACCTGATATCCTTTGGAGTGAAAAATCTCGGTAACTAATGCCGCAATTTTTTCTTCCGGTAAACTTTTTAATTCAGACAATGAGACGCGCTGATTGTTCAGGTTAATATGTGAAACGGAAGGCTTCTGCCTCTTCCAGACAAGATACACAACCACCAATACCAGTAATAGAAAAATGTAAGTATCCATCTCAAGCCTCAGTTAGCAGATATATTTATGATATTTAGGCGCTGCGGCGCGAACCATTTAATTCCCCTCGTTTTTTAAAATTCGCAGTAAAAATTTCTATTCTTCCAACATTATAATACCTAAAGTATCTTAAAATTACCAAAAAGAAACAATATGTAAAAACCGTAAGCACACAAGTAAACTTCAAGCCTGTCTGAAGAGGTCAACCTGTTATTTACATTTTTTTTCAATTTCTTGTTTTTAATAATAATTAAACCAATATGTACTACCTTTATAAAACACAATAGTACAATCACGGCAAGTCAATTCCACAAGGTATTCAACAGCATGAGTCTTCATTACCTGGTCACCGGCGGTGCCGGATATATCGGTTCCCACACACTTATAGAAATGTTGCAGGCAGGTTATACACCTGTTGTGCTGGATAACTTTTCCAATAGCAGCAACAAGGTTTTTGATCGTTTAAAAACCATTACCGGGACAGGCATTAAAGTCATCAATGGAGACATCCGCGACCGTAAACTGCTGGATGATATTTTTGCAGAACACGACGCCCGGAATACGCCCATCCAGGGGGTCATTCATTTTGCGGCCCTGAAAGCCGTGGGCGATTCAGTCAAACGCCCGCTTGAGTATTACGAAAACAATGTCGCCGGTACCGTTACCCTGCTACAGGCCATGCTGGCCGCTGGTGTAAACCGCATCGTCTTCAGCTCATCCGCCACTGTTTACGGCGAACCCGAATTCCTGCCCTATACCGAATCCCATCGAATTGGCGCCACCAACCCTTACGGCTGGACCAAGGTTCAGGTAGAACAAATATTAAAAGACACCTGCGTGGCCCATCAGGAATTTTCGGCCATTGCATTACGCTATTTCAACCCGATTGGCGCCCATGAAAGTGGCCTGATCGGTGAAAACCCACGAGATATTCCCAACAACCTTTTCCCCTTCATTACCCAGGTAGCCGTTGGCCGTTTAGAAAAACTGAATGTTTTCGGCAACGATTACGATACGGTTGATGGTACCGGTGTACGTGACTACCTGCACGTTAGTGACCTGGCACTGGGGCATGTAAAAGCCGTGAATTACGTTAATGAAAGCGTCCATAGAGGCTTTACAGCCATTAACCTGGGTACCGGCACCGGCACCAGTGTCCTGCAAATGGTGAGCGCTTTTGAACGGGTCAACAATATTAAAGTGCCCTATATTATTCAGGCCAGAAGGGAGGGAGACATTGCCTCTGCCTGGGCCAATCCGGAGTTGGCAGAAACCCTGCTTGGCTGGAAAACCACCCGCAGTATCGATGACATGTGCCGGGATGGCTGGAACTGGCAAAGCAGGAATCCTGAAGGGTATTGATTTTCCGGCGTCTACCCGCTAATTGACTTAAAAGCCAAACACTACAAACACCTACGCCTTGTCTGCCAAACACTCTCTGGCAGACAAGGCGTTTTACATTGTGCGATTGACACGTCCTCATATTTCTTTATAATAACCATAAGTTCATTAAAAGAACATATGTTCATTATACGAACTTTATTATTATATAATATGGAGACTTTACATGTTTATTTCCAAAAAAATGCTTGCCCTGCTAGGTCTTGCCAGCTGTATCACTCTTGCTTCACCAGGCACAATTCAGGCCAATACATCACAATACCCGCAAAAACCCATCAGTCTGGTCATTGCCTTTCCTGCGGGCACTACATCTGATTCGATTGGACGGATTTTTGCTTCGGAGCTTGGCAACGCCCTGGGTCAAACCGTTGTGGTTGAAAACAAGCCGGGTGGCAACGCCACCATCGGTGCCAAGTATGTGGTTAATGCCAAGCCAGACGGCCACACCATTTTTCTAACCACCAACACTCCCATTTCGGCAGCTCCCTGGTTACTGAAGAATGTAGGCTATGACCCCATCAAAGACTTCACGCCAATCGGAAGAATCGGCAATCTACCCTTTGTCCTGGTTGCCAATAACAATGTCCCAGTTAGCAAAGTACAGGATCTGGTCAACATGGCCAAAAAAGATCCGGGTAAAGTAACCTATGCCAGTGGCAATGCCACGGGTATTCTGGCTGGTGCCACCTTTGCCAAAAGGGCGGGTATTGATATGCTGCATGTCCCGTACAAAGGCTCACCCAACGCTCTAACCGACCTGATGGGTGGCCGGGTAGATGTCATGTTCAATGATCTGGCCTCCAGCCTGCCCTATATCCAATCTGGCAAAATCAAGGCAATGGCGGTAGCCAGTGCCAAACCCAGCGCCATTGCCCCAGAACTGGAATCCATGGAAACAGCGGGCATCAATAATTTTGACCTGAGTGCCTGGATGGGTTTCTTCGGACCCGCCAATATGGACCCAGCCATCGTTGAGCGTCTTAATACAGAAATCAACAAAATCATTGCCAACCCCGAGGTCTACAAAAAACTCTCGGATATGGGGTTTGATGCGTTTGGTTCCAAACCGGATGAGTTCGGACAATTTGTAGCCGCCCAACTGGATGTCTGGGGCGACATGATCAAAGAAGCCGGTATCGAGCCACAATAAAATTTTTTAACTTAATCATAAACAAAAAGTTTGGTCCCGCATCAACAGTCTCCGGTTATGCGGGATATTTCATTAGCAGAAACTGGAAATATCAATGTCTACCATAAGTAAAAAAACCAGCTACGATCAGGTTTCGGTTGAATATCTGGTACAGGGTTCGGGCACACCCATTTTATTTTTACCGTCACTGGGAAGAGGACAGGCCGATTTTGACGAATTGACCTTACTCATGGTACAGAAAGGGTTCAAGGTAATACGGCCGCATCCACGGGGCATTGGTGCCAGCCAGGGCCCCATGACGGGTATCACCCTGAAAGACCTTGCAGCCGATGTGGCTGCTGTCATTAAGGCCGAAGGACATTCACAATGCATTATTGCCGGGCATGCATTAGGCAATTTCATTGCGCGCATGACAGCAACCCTGTATCCCGAATTGATTCAGGGTATTGCGCTATTGGCCGGCTCTCCGGGCAAAACACCCTCAGGTGATCCCTCCATTCCACCCGACGTCCTGGTATCTGTCAGTCAAAGTGGCAATCTGGCACTTAGTGATGCAGAAAGAATCACCCATCTGAATAAAGCGTTCTTTGCCCCCGGCAATGACTGCTGCTCCTGGCTTCAGGGCTGGTATCCTGAAACCAAAAAAATGCAATGGGAAGCCTGGCATGCCACCCCGATTGATTCATTTTTCAAGGCAGGAAATGCACCAGTGCTGGATTTGCAGGCCGAACTGGATACCGTCGTCCCCAGGCAATACACTCATTACCTGAAAAGTGAACTGGGTGAACGCGTAACAGTCACTGTCATTCCCAATGCCGGGCACGCTTTGATACCAGAGCAGCCCGAGGCCGTCTGTGAAGCCCTGACAAACTGGGCCTTGTCCTTGTAGACAAACACACTGGAGGGAGCGCGCTTTCAAGTGGCATGCCGCACCGCTCCAAACCGGTTTTCTTCATGACTTAAAAACTCCTCAGAGATCTGGTGGGCGCCTTTCTTATCATGCACCAAGCCAAGCAATATATTGGCCACATACTTTGGACTGTTCACCTGCATGAAATGCCCCGAAGGAATAATCAATGTTTCCGCAGCAGGACAAAGGCCGGACAGTCTTCTGATTTCGGCAGGTGGGCGCAACACATCGAACTCGCCCCCGATAAACACCACTTTGCCGGATAATTTAGCCAGCGCTTCAGATAAATCCAGGCCCGCCAGCATTTTATAAATGGCGCCTAAACTTCTGGCATCAGAGGCCAGCCAGGCGCAGCGATAATCATGATATTTCTGCTTATCTGTCTGCAGGCTTTCAGGAAAAGCCAGATCAAAGATTGCCTGGCCTTCGGCACGGATACCTTTCAGTGCTATCTCGCTGGCTTTTAGCATGGCATTATCGCGTTTTTCTGCCGCAATGCCACAAGCGGGCGCAAATGCCACCAAGTGACTGACCCGCTTGGGATAACGTGCTGCAAACCCGATGGCAATGCCCGCTCCTACTGCAACACCGGCCAATACAATCGGCTCATGAATCTCCAACTTATCCAGCAAGGCGGCAAGATCCTCTATATGCTGATCAATGCTGACATCGCCAACTATCTTTTCAGACAGGCCAAACCCACGCTGGTCATATGTCAACACCTGTGCCGATGCCGGAAAATAGGAAACTGTCTCCGTCCAGCTTTCCAGTGTTCCCCCCATTTCATGCATCAATACATAAACAGGCCCTTTTCCTTGCCTGAATTCATACCTGATGGCGCAATCATTCACTTCCATCCAAGCCATATTAATCCTTAGAACATTTCCATCAATTTTGCATGATCGCCCTCAAAATCGGCAGGTACACCCCGGTAGATGATTTCTCCCGATTTCATGACCACCACACGATCCGATACATTCAGCGCTTCGCCCACCTGCTGCTCCACCAGCAAAATAGACATACCTCTTTGTTTCTGCACGGCCCTGATCGGCTCCAGCAGATCCTGGAACAGTTTGGGTGCCAGGCCAATCGAGGGTTCATCCAGCAAAAGGATGGAAGGTTTGCATAACATGGCCCGACCGATGGACACCATCTGCTGCTGGCCACCCGATAACTGGCCTGCCTTGCGAGTCCAAAAATCCTTCAGTTTGGGTAAAACGCCCAACACTTCATCCACCCGTTCATCGGCCACCTGCCCGGTCATTTTGGCTGACCAGAGCGCCAGTGCAAAATTTTCCTTGACGGTTAATCCGGGAAACACCCCCCTGCCTTCCGGCACATAAGAAATGCCATGCCCCGCCATATCACTGGGTGAAGGTACAATATGTTGACCATTAAGCAATACCTCACCCGCCGAATAAGGCTGCAGTCCGAACAGGACTTTCAGCAAGGTCGATTTACCGGCACCGTTATGGCCAATCAAACATAAAATCTCATTCTTTCTCAGATCAAGATTCATGTTTTCAAACACATTATGATCGTCATAACCCGCTGACAGATTTTTTGCCTCAAGGGCAGATACCGCTTGACCGGCAGCAGTGGCTGCCAAATTATTGTTAGTTTCCACTCTGACTCTTCCCAAAATAAATGGCAATTAACTCCGGATCACGCAATACCTTCTCAGGGACATCCTCTGCCAGTTTTTTACCCTGATCCAAAAAGGCAATACGATCAGCAAGCTGGGTCATGACATCCAGATTATGTTCAATCAGGCAAATCGTGACGCCATCTGCGGTGGCTTCACGCAGAATATTAATAAACCGGTTACGTGAGTTCAGATCCAGACCCGATGCGGGTTCGTCCAGCAACCAGATTTTTGAACCGGTTGCCAGAATGCGCGCCAAAGAAAGAAACTTGGTTTCGGCATAAGACAAATCCACCGCCCGTTTGTCAGCCATGGCAGACAAACCGGTCCTTTCAAGCGCCTTCTCAACCGTCTCAAGACGTTGATGCCAGGCCGCTTTGCCACCCGGCTGCCAAAACCATGATTCCGGCTCAACCGCCACCAGCACATTATCGCGCACGCTCATATGGGTAAACAGGCGCAAATCCTGAAAACTTCGGGCGATGCCCATCTGTGCAATACGATGCGGTTTCTTGCCAATAATTGATTTGCCGTGCAGCAGCACGTCACCGGAACTGGCCACCAGGTTACCCGTCATCAAGTTGAAAATAGTGGTTTTACCGGCACCGTTGGGACCAGCCAACGCCGTTACCACCCCTTCCTGAAGGTCCATGTCCACCGATTGCACGGCAGCCAAACCACCAAAATTCTTGCTCAGTCCTCGAACAGAAAGCAATACATTCGACATTTTTATTTCCCTCCTGTTTTACCGGCAATGCCTGATGGTTTGAAAATCATCAGCACAGCCATGAGTGAGCCATAAATAAACTGCTGAACCGTACCGATTTCCGTAGGAGGAATAAAGGGAATGAAGGTCAGAATGGCAGGCAATATCAGCAAAAAGACAGCACCAATCAAGGGGCCGGAAAGCGTGCCAACCCCACCAATAACCACCATCGCCAGCATCAGGATAGACTGTTCAAGCGTGAAGCTTTCAACGTTGATAAAAGCCAGATTGAACGCAAACAGCGTACCTGCCACCCCCACAATGGCACACCCGACAACCATCGCCAGGGTCTTCAGCAAGGGAACGTTCTTGCCAAAACTTTCTGCCGCGCTTTCATTGTCACGAATCGACATCAGGGCACGACCAAAGCTGCTTCGCATGAGGATCTGGATCACAGCCAGAGAGAGCAGCAAGGCAACCAGACACACTGCCAGGAAAGCACCCGGCGAAGACACATCAAAGCCAAACAGGGTTGCCGGTGGAATACCCACCAGGCCACCATGACCGCCTGTCAGGGAATGGGCTTCACTGAAAATGGTAATGCCCACCATTTGCAAACCAAGACCGGCGGCCACAAAATATTCACCCCGCACCCGCAACGCCGGCAAGGCAAGCAAAAGCGACAGGGCACCGGACACCACGGCACCAATCAGACTGGCTAATAAAACATCTGGCACGATCAGCAAGGCAAACTGGGCACCGGCATACGCCCCCAGACCAAAGAAAATGGCATGGGCAATACTGAAAATACCGGCATAACCAACCAGCACATTCAGGCTGGCCGCCGCAATACTGTAAATGGTAGCCAGTGTTAACAGGTTAAGAATATAGTTAATCATCGTTTGACTGACGCTCCAAACAGGCCACTCGGACGGAACATAATAAATGCGAACAGGATAAAGAAGCTGACTGCCTCACTCCATTGCGTATCCACGACGGTAATGACGAGGTTTTCAATAATCCCCAGGAACAAACCCGCCAGCGCAGCACCTTTCAGGCTGCCAATACCCCCTACAATCGTGGCGGCAAGACTGATCAGCATTACCTTGGAGCCGGATGAGGGCTGAATGCCAATCGAAATACTGGTTAAGATGGCGGCAGGCACCACCAGGGCCGATCCAATCACGAAAGCCAACACGGTAAGATTCTTTGCATTTAAACCAAAAGCTTCCAGCAGGCCCGGGTTTTCTGACAAGGCACGCAGACCCAGTCCGGCATTTTTCTTTTCCAGAAAAAGCACTACCAGGCCGAACAGCACAATTGAAACGCCAATCGCCACTGCCAGAATGGGGGCCAGATACAGGCCTTCAATCACCTCACTGGCCATGGTCAGTGACGAACTGACCGTGACCGAACCACGACCAAAAAAATACTGGATCAGACTTTGTACGGCAATACTCACCCCAAAGGCGGCTACGAACACAGTAAAAAACGATCCCTCACTGCGCTGGATGGGACGATAAATAAAAACGGCCATCAAGATGCCAGCCAGTATCGCCATGACAAAGGAAACCAGGGTTGCCCAAGGCCACCACATGCCCAGCTGAATACACTCATAAAAAGCATACCCGGCTATCACAAAAGTCGCGCCATGCGCCACATGAAATATTTTGGTTGCACCAAAAATCAATGCAAAACCGGCAGCAGTCAGCGCATATAAAATGCCCGTCTGAATACCTGAAGCCAGAAGTTGAAGAAAAAGCATTATTTATCCCTTTTGAAAGGAACCATTAAAAACAGTGATACAAAAACCAGACACCCACAAAATCAGGTAGGGGCTGGTACGCAAGAACAGCACCAGACCAGCCCTTATCCTGTTGCACTCAGGCAAAGCCAATTACTTGATTTTTTCTGTCACACCGTTAGTGATTTTATTAATCTGCATGGCAGCGGTTACGGTACCGTCATGGAACGTTGCCTCACCACCCGCCAGATCAAATTTCCCAACCCGCTTCAGCTCCTCTACCAGCGTATCGCCCGTGACCGGTTTACCGGCCTCTTCCAGACCTTTGGCCAGATAACCAAACAACAGTCCACCGTTGTAATAATTAAGACCATAGGTGGTTGGTTCGGTTTTGAACTTCTCACGCCAGCTCTCTACAAAGCGTTTCATGATTGGCTGATCTGATTTCCAGTCCGCACCCTGGCTGGTAAAAATCAGACCTTCACTTTCGGGCAGTTTTGAAATGGAAGGAAAATTGGCGGCACCATACGTTAACAGTTGCTGCTTGATGCCCCCATCACGCACCTGCTTGATGATGTGACCAATCTGGGAAATATTGGGGCTGGCAATATAGATGGCATCCGGCTGATCACTTCGCAGCTTGGCAATAATGGAAGAGAACTGCTGCAGATCAGGTGGAACACTGTATGCAGAAGTGACGGTCCCCCCCGTTTCAGGCAATCCGGTTTTCAGCTCCTGCAAAATACCCTGTCCCAAGGCGTCATCAACATAAATGACCGATATTTTCTTGATATTGTTTTCACTTAGCCACGGAATCAGGAATTTCACTTCCTGATTGGCCAAAGGAATAATATTCCAGAAATACGGAGACAATGAAGCCAGATCGGGGCCCACCGCCCCACCGTTGATCATCATGGCTTTAGCCCTCTGGCCAATCGGTGCCGCCGCCTTGGAGACACCCGTAAAGCCGACAAGGGTATAAACAGCCTTGTCTACACTGGTCAGCCGGCTCATGCCAATCGCCCCACCCTGTGGCGTACCCAAACTGTCCGCACTTTTGATTTCAACATTGCCCTTAAGCAATTTATCTTCCCTGATATGATCAAAAGCCAGTTGCACGGCATTGGTATAAATGCTGCCCGCCTCGGCATTGGGGCCGGACATGGGGAACAGGGTTCCCACCACATAAGGCCCTGACTGGGCACTGGCGCTCATTGAAACCGCACCCAATAAGGCCAGGCCTGATATGAATGAAGTAATTTTCCTGTGTTTGTACATTGATGTCTCCGTTATATGAATTACTTTTTCCAGCTTTTTTTAAAAAGAAAGTTCTGCTTCTGTTTTTTCCTGCAAATAATCCCTGCTTACACCCGGTGCCATATCCATGACCCGGAAACCTGTTTCAGAGATATCCAGAACCGCCAGATTGGTATACACGCGTGATACCGCCCCGCTAGCCGTCAATGGATACGCACATTGATTCATCAAGCGGGGTTTACCGTCTTTGGTGGTATGCTCCATTAAGACCCACAGTCTTTTGGCACCCACCGCCAAATCCATTGCCCCGCCCACGGCAGGTGCGGTATCTGTTTCTGACAAGGCCCAGTTGGCAATATCACCGGTTTTGCTCACGTCATAAGCGCCCAGCACGCATAAGTCCAGGTGACCGCCACGAATCATGGCAAAACTGTCAGCATGATGTACATAAGAACCCCCTTGTTTCAGGGTGATATATTGCTTGCCGGCATTAATCAGCCAGGGCTCAATGTCATCTTCACCCGGTGCCGGGCCTATACCGATCACCCCGTTTTCCGAGTGAAAAATCACTTCTTTGTCATCGCCTACATAATTGGCCACCAGTGTCGGAATGCCAATCCCCAGATTCACAAACCATCCATCACTGATATCCCGTGCCAGACGCGCAGCCATTTCATGACGGCTCCATGGCTTCACGTTTTCATCTAATGCTTTCTCTGTTAATGTTGTCATTTTTTTCTCCTAGAGCTGGGGTGATCCGTATGGAAGATGCAGTACGCGATCCACAAAGACGCCAGGGGTAACAATGGCTTCGGGATCAAGCTCTCCCAGTTCTGCGGTATGCTGGGTTTGGGCAATGGTTAATTTGGCGGCCATGGCACATACCGGATTGAAGTTTCTGCCCGACTGTTTATAGGTAAGATTGCCCCAGCGATCCGCCTGCCAGGCTTCAATCAGCGCGACATCACCCTGCAAGGCCTCTTCCAGCACATACTTGCGACCATGATATTCACGGACTTCTTTATTCTTGCTTAACAGGGTATTCACACCCGTTGGCGTATAGAAAGCGGGAATGCCCGCACCGGCAGCCCGCATGCGCTCTGCCAGCGTCCCCTGCGGCACCAGCTCCAGTTCAATTTTCCCTGCCTTGTACAGATTTTCAAAAATGGTAGAACCGGCAATCCTTGGAAAACTGCAAATCAAGCGACGCACCCGACCCGCTTCCAGCAAACGGGCCAAACCAATCTTGCCATAACCGGCATTGTTCGCCACAATCGTCAGGTCTTTGGCTCCTTGTTCAATCAAACCCTCAATCAGATGAACCGCTTGTCCTACCGCACCAAACCCGCCCAGCAGGATGGTTGACCCGTCCTGCACACCTTCCAGCGCTTGCGCCACTGAATTAACAAACTTTGAAATCATAAATTACCTGATCATTTGATTTTCAAGGACAGGTTGCACTGGCAGCCATTAAAAATGTTTGCATGCCAGACATTTGTCCAAATTATAAAGAAAAAAATAAAATGCTTGTAATATGGTTTGTACTAATAAGCAGTACAAACCATTAAGGCATCTTTACTCAAATCTGGAAGAGCGTGGCGCCGACCCGGTAAAGCCCTCATTAACCGGACTATAAAAATAGAAGGTGATTTTCCTGGACTTGAATTTCCAGACCCCGTTTTCCCTGACCATCACATCGTCGTAATGACCCGCCGACGTGTAAGAAACCCCATTGGAAATGGAAATGTATTCCATAGAGATACGACCCGTGGCCGTATCCCCATCAATCTGGACCGTGCCATTGGTACAAAAATGCCAGAACCGTTCGGCTACTTTAGGTACATCCTGTGAAAAAAACCGCATGATTTCCTGATGCCCGGAAACTTTCGACAGCCCTTCAAAAACCCCGTCTTCTGTAAACAGATCCACAAAATCATCCCACTGCATATCATCCAGCAAATGGCAATACCTCGCCCTTAACCTGATGATTTCCAGCTCATCTTCCACTTTCTGCAAACGTTGTTCCAACGATGATGTCATTTTTTCCTCTCTGCTTAACCAATTACTTTGGCCACACCCGATACCACCTGATTAATCTGGATCGGCATGATTGATGTTGCGTTATCACTGAACTCAATATCACCACCGGCAAAATTGAAACTGCGTATTTCACGCAAAGCTGCCAGCAGGGTATCGCCATTCACCGGCTCACCTTTCTTCTCAAGATGCTCTAACAGATAGGCAAAAAGCAGGGTCCCGTTGTAGTAGTTCTGGGCATAACTGGTAGGGTCGGATTTATGCTTTTCACGCCAGCCATTAATAAACCGGGATGTCAGGCTATCGCTTAAAGTCAGGTCATTACGCTGTGTCGTAAAGATCAGACCTTCCGCTTCAGGCAGTTTTGCCACTGAAGGCAGGCTGCCAATTGAATAAGTCATTAACAACTGTTTCAGACCGGCATCCCTGAGCTGTTTGACGATTTGCAGTTGCTGCGAACCGTAACTGGCAAAATAAATCGCCTCGGCATCGGTATTGCGGATTTTTGCCGCAATCGCGGCAAACTGCTCCATGCCAGGTGGCACGCTATAGGCCCCCACCAGCTCTCCATCAATTTTGGGCAGTTCGGCTTTCAATTGCTTTAATACCGCCGCGCCCAATGGATCATCAATATAAACCAGGGCCACTTTCTTTTTACCCTGGGTTTTCAGCCATTGAATGGCCGGTGGAATTTCCTGGTCAGCCAAAGGAATAATATTCCAGAAATAAGGAGACAACTCACCCAGCTCGGGACTGACACCTCCGCCATTCATCATGATCACTTTCTGGCGAACACCAATGGGGGCTGCCGCTTTGGAGACGCCGGTCACGCCCAGCAGCACATATTGGGCATGATCCACATTAACCAGACGCGACATACCCACGGCCCCACCCTGAGGGGTTGCCAGACTGTCCTGGGCTTTCAGTTCGATGGGGCGTGACAGTTTGTTATCCTGCTTGATATGCTCCAGCGCCAGCATCACGCCATTCATAAAGACAGCCCCCAACTCTGCCACCGAACCTGACATGGGAAAGAGCGTTCCCAGCCGATAGGCTTCTTTGCCCTGCGCAAAAACATTGAATGAAGGTACCACGGCCAAGGCAGCCCCGGCTTTTAAAAGATCACGTCTGCTTATTGCCATTTTTTGTCT
>LFRM01276958.1_pt2 | contig 31735 bp, 30 predicted proteins | sample 618341 | NCBI WGS metagenome assembly LFRM01 (sample SAMN03654438, study PRJNA283298) | anaerobic digester metagenome | isolation source: pool of bioreactors CSTR01a, CSTR02a, and CSTR03a thermophilic anaerobic... | place: Denmark: Kgs. Lyngby | collected 2014-05-21 | reverse complement strand
GCTCCTTAAAATGGCACCTATTGCCATATGCTGGTAACAGAAATTATGATTTTTTGTGGCAAAGGGTGCAGAAAATGAGCTGTATGTTAGCAACTGACATAGCCTCCCTCTGCAAGAAACTACGGCTGAGCAGGAACCTGGCGGAGAATGCCATGCGGCTTGAAGCGAACACGCATCAAGAATATTTGCTGCGATTATTGGAATTGGAGATTGAACGCCGGGAGAATATTCGCCGGGATAAACTCCTTAAAAATGCAGGATTCTATACCATCAAAACCTTTGCTAACTACGTCTTTGATGAAATAACCTTACCCAGCTCCATTAATGTTGACTATTTAAAGAACCTTGAATTTCTGGAAACCAAGACTAATCTTGTCCTATACGGAAACGTAGGTACCGGCAAAACTCATTTAGCCACGGCATTAGGCGTGGAGGCCTGCAGCCGTGGAATCGAAACAAAATTCTTTCGCACTGCCGCCCTGGTCAACAAGCTTTCAGAAGCAAAGAAGAGCGGCCATTTGTCAAGTTTCATAAAGAAACTAACTAAAGCGGAGCTGATAATCTTGGATGAATGGGGGTATGTGCCCTTAGACAGAACCGGAGCTCAGTTGCTTTTTGAGCTAATAGCTGAATGCTATGAGCGGAAAAGCTTGATTATTACTACCAACATAGAATTCTCCAGATGGGTTAATGTACTTTACGATGAGCAGATGACCGGCGCCATATTAGACCGGCTGCTACATCATTGTCACCTACTGCTCTTCACCGGTACCAGTTATCGCATGAAAGAAGCCAACCTTTTTTGATGCATGAGGTGGACACGGATTAAGTCGCGATGACCCTCAAAAATTCCCCACCGCTCTGGGGAAAAATTCGCTGAAAAAATGGGGAGTTTCCTATTGCAAAAAACACGGAAATACAATCCAGGCTCTTGTTGATTATTTCTAATTTTTCCTGACTTTATCAGTTGCGGCCCATTTTAGGTCATTTTAGCCTTACGAATAGGCTAAAAATGGGCATTCTCTCTCAGAATTTGAGGACCGTTATCTGTCCTTATAACAGGCATCTTTTGGCCTTTATGCAACCCCCTTTTTTGGAGGGCATTTATCAGCACTCTTATAGCATCTTTAGCAGTAGCCGTTAATCCCAAATGATAGGCAGGTATGGACCTGTCAAAAACATCTATTACCGAACTTGCAAGAAAAACCTACCAGTGCCTGCTATGTAACCATATTTTAGATCCATCTGCCAGTGCTGGTTGGGCCCTGTTACTTCCATCTTTTTGGCCAACTTCCTGTCGCTTGGGGTAAACCTTACGCTGTGGGCGCAATATATCGAGTTCCTTACAGAGCCTGTACACCTTTTTATGATTAATAATAAGCTGGTAATCTTCTTTTAAGGAGCTGGTTAGCTTACTATAGCCGTAAGAAGCCGTCTCCACAAACCAGCTCTAACAGGTATTCTTTGATTAATTCATCAGATATTTTCTCACCCTGATTGTTAAGAGAATATCCGGGTGGTTTACGCCCTGCAGGTTTTTTAGGGTTTTGCACTTTGCCTACGGTATTGTAGTAATAGGTGGATACAGCTAGTCCGACAAAGTTAAGAACAACTGCTTTATTGTACCCTTTTTCGATCCACCTTTTTGCAATAGTAACTTTGTCGGCTAACGAGGGTTTTGGTAATCTCTGAGCTCCCGTAAAATAGCCAGCTCTAGCTCTTTTTCAGCTACAAGACGTTTTGCTTGTCGTTTTGGGCCCTTACCTCTTTAAGTTGCTTCTCCATGGCTTTAAAGCGTTGGTCTTTACCCTTGGGTAAAGATTTAATAGAACCTCTTTTTCGGACAGCACTGCGCCATGTATGGATGGTGTTGGGTGAAATTTCATGGCGCCTGGCTACCAAGGCTACATTACCGGTTTCCTGGCATTCCTTAAGGATCTGTTCTTTAAATTCATCAGTATACTGCTTTTTGTTTTGCATCACTCTTTACCCCCTATGGTAATGTTAACATACTACAAGACTTTCTTCCAAATCCTTTAGGGGGCTAGATCGGAGATTACCAGAAGAAGTAAAACTTCAGCACAGGCAGTAGATTATGAAATTGTAAAAAGGCCATGCAAAAAAGGGGTCAATTTTGCTTGACAATCTACAAGTGTAAAAAAATGGGGATGAATTTCACCCCGCTTTCTCACCAATAGAACCCCGTCAAGCGTTCAGGCGCCCATCAACACGATTTCGAGAACATCGTCTTCCGGTTTATCTTTGGTTCCAGCACTCTTGCAACTCACCAGCGTGATTCCCGTGCCGACTGTTATAATTGCTTTGACTTCTTCAATTTCCTCCGGTTCGATACTTTCTATTACTTCTGATTCAACAGATACAGGTTCGAATTCTGATTCAGACTAAATGAATAGCATACCCTAATATATACACAAGTGCTTAATTTTACTCTTTTTCGCCAATTTCATTTTCAAAAGCTGAATTAACAGCATCGACCCATGTGTCACCTTCTGACTCATTGGTCACTTTTGTAAAAGGATTTTGACTTTTGTTAATATGCAAACAAAAAATATCTGGACGCGAATAATGACCTACTGGGTCTAGCATTGCTTTTGTCCTTAGAATATTATTTAAATCTATATCAGCATAAATGATACCCTCTTCATTTTCCGGTAGATGTTCGCAAAGATCTGTGCCTTCTGGATCGAAGATACGAGCTATACCTGCACCGCGTCCTAATATTTTTTCTTTACCTCATCATCACCGCAGAAGAAATTAACAGCTGCATCCCCAATAAGCCCGCTTGTAAGCAAAGTATAAGTTCGAGTTTGCATTGCATAAGTTCTGGTAAGAGTGATTGGGCCTTCACATCCACCGGTAAGATGACCAGGATTATCAAATGCCGTTGCTGGCCAGGCAGCAATATGAATTTGCTCATTCATTGAGGCCATTGCATAGGTAATCAATGGCTGAGTATGTTCCCAGCACTCTGTTGCTCCGATAATACCATACGGCGTCTTTACAACCTTTAAATCAGCGCCGGTTCCTTCACCGCAAATAGTTCGCTCAGCATGCGTAGGTTTTAGTTTGCGACGGTTTACTAATAATTTGCCTTCATCACTGATAATTACCTGGCTCATATATCTACTGGCACCACAACGCTCAACATATCCCGTGACAATATAAATATTGTTGTCTTTAGCAACTCTCATGATCCGTTTCATTTCAGGCCCGTCTAATTCTAATGAATTCTGCATCAATTTCTAGTAAAGGACGCTGGATTGACAATGTGGTCATAGAGCGGTGGTTCCGGAGCCTGAAAGTTGAGCGTATTTATTTAAAAATACTTCCACACAACATGGTAACAATAGCATTACGAACCTGAAAATTACATGCTTTCTTGCAATAATTAAAAGAAGGCGATTGACGCCTTCTCTCAAACTGCGTTTTATATTTATATATTGACTTCCAACTTGCATAAAATAGATGCTTAGAAAAAGTATTCGGCCTTAACCCTTGCTGTAACTTCCACATCTCCGGGGATAATGGGCGTAGGCGCTTGCTCCATCATTTTGGCACTTTCGCTTTGATCTAAGGAGACGCGATAGGGTGAATAGCCGGACATTTCTTCATGAATAACCTTAATTCCCTTGATAGTAACCCCTGCACTCTGAGCAATTGCTACAGCTTTAGCTTTAGCCTGGGCTGTAGCATTTTGTAATGCTTGCAATTTCAGAGCTTCCTCATCCTTTAATTCAAAACGAATGGATAATATTCTGTTGGCGCCGGCTTTTAATGCGATATCAACTACATTCCCTACTGTATCCAGGTCATGAACAGTAACTGTCAGTTCATTATAAGCCCTGTAAATTGTCATATACTTTTCTCTGTTTTGAGGATCTACCTGTTGTTCATAGCTGCTTAACCTGTAACCGCTTGTTTTGACCTGTTTTTTATCAAAGCCGGCTTGAACCAGGGCATCAATTACTGCATCTGTCAAACGCGCATTTTCTTCTGCAGCCGTTTTTGCCGATTCATGCCTGGTTTCCACCGCCATCACCACCCGGGCTATATCCGGTGCTGCTGTTATCACCGCTTCTCCGTAAACGCTAATGATACCGTAATCTTCGACAGTATTCGCTTTAACACCCGGATGAACAATTAAACCGCAAAAAAGCACCGCCAATAACAACACTGTTCCCGCCTTAATCATTACCTTTTTTCTCAAAATAATACCCCCTCCTAACAAGGTGTTCTTATTTTATGACGAATGTAACAGGAAATGGTTCCCTATTACCGAGATGTGCCGTATTTATGCAAAAGATATTTGTAATGGTTTATCTAAGCCTTATTCCTTAGAACAGCGAAATTATATTGCCGGATTATTGGAAAGTTATATTCGTGATTATATAAAGAAAGTGGGAGGATATGATAAATTGAAACTTTATACAAGGGAGGAGGTAGAGGCTATCGAAGATGAGACGACGCAGGAATTGTTGAACGCTATCGAGTGGTATAGGAATCTCAAGGGATATTAGGTTAAAGCCAATGTAGACGCAAAATTGTCAATGGCCATTAACAAAATTATTCAAACTAAACCGGGCTCCCCAATTAATTGTTTTAACTCTGAATTAATAGTAATGCTTATTTTGCACAGTAATACAGCTTGGTATTTGACTATTTGGCTGTTACCAATTTTACGATAAAGAAAATCAGCGAGCCAAACATAAGACTTAAAAATATTGGCAAAAACCAAACTGACAAAGGCTTTGCCATGGCAGAATTAACAGTTAAATATGCAAACACTACAACCGTAAGCAATTTAACTGTACTTAACATACTCTTTAATATTCGATATACTTTTTCCTTATTTTTTTCTGTTACCTTTACCCCTGTATTCCAAATTTGAGGAAATTTTTCTATTACGGACAGTCCAATATACATAATCCAGGACGTAATAAATAGTGGGATTAAAGATTCCTTACTTGTCATTTTGTCAATTTCTCCCAATACGTTATAGTGCCCTGGTACTTTCTGAGGAATATGTTGCCATGATATTAATAAATAAATCAGTACACCAATTAGACACAATAAACAACATGCTTCTACGAAAAAGTCATACTTATTTGTTTTTATTTTCATACTGCATGTCTTCTTTCGAATTATAATGATATTCGCGTTATCGTGTTATGCTGTGTATTCCACTAGAATCGATCAATCATTCGCCGGTTCCAGCAGATCACTTTCAAAAGGCAACCTTCCAAGCCACTTTCTTCCCTGCTAATAATTATAAATAGGACAGGCATTGTGGTTCATCTATAGTAGCTGATCCCTAACGACTGTATGTCTTGATAAACCTGTTAAGAGAGCGATCGTAAGTTTTTTCTACTTCCGGCGGGAAAAAACAAGCGGGCAGCTCATGGTGCTTCCAGTGATAGGCTATGCACTCACAACACTTACCCTTCCGCGAACAAGGTTCGTAAGTACATGCGCAGCTCTTTCGGTTTTCTTCAATGGAGCATTTCATGTTTGAGCATCCAGCCATATTTACACCTCACCTTAAACATATTTTAATTGCCAGGGCTTCTTTCCTATTAATTCCAGCCTTCTTCTTAAGCTGAGAGATGTTCTTACCGTCAAAAAAACATACTAAAAAGGCCAATCATAGCTTAAAATTATCTTTCTTCAACAGAAGCAGCCGCCTGCCTTTAAAAATGACATCCCTGCCGTATCTTTGCCTTAGCATGTCCAGAACCGGGGTAATTATTTCTTTTTTTCGGTTCTCTTCTGGAAAAAAAGAAAGCTGACTGCCCCTTTCCAGCCCTGAAACCCTGATACCAACCAGGCGCCAGGGAGGATTTCCGCAGCAGCGGGTAAATAGCTCGGAGACGGCCCTATAGATTTTTTCATCGCTGGCCGTGGCCCCGGGCAGGGTGAGGGATCTTGTTTTTATACTAAAATCGGGAAGCTTAAGTTTCAGACCAACGGTTCTGGCTTTAAGCCCTTTTGAGCGCAGGCGGTAGCCGGTCTCCGAAGCAAGGTCGAAGAGGACGTCCAGAATGTAATCCTTTTCGTAGATATCCTGTGGAAAGGTAATCTCCTCCGATATTGATTTGCGCACGGCATTAAGCTCCAGCTTTCTGCTGTCCCGGCCAAGGGCATACTCTTTGAGCTCGGCGGCTACGGCAGAGCTGCCGGCAATGCTTTCCAGCGCCTCCAGGGGGAGCGAAGCCAGATCTCCGACAGTTTTTATGCCGAAATTATTCAGCTTCTGCTCTGTTACGGGCCCCACCCCCGGCAGAAAGCTTACGGGAAGCGGCCATAAAATCTTCTCTACATCTTCAGGATAAATAGCCCTGATGCCGTCCGGTTTGGCCAGGGAGCAGGCGATTTTGGCCAGAAGCTTGTTTAGTGAAACTCCAATGCTCAGTGGCAGGTGAAGCTCTTCCCGGACGGCGGAACGGATCTTGCGTGCTTTATCCAGGCCTGTGCCTGCTTTCACGGCAAGGTACGCTTCGTCAATAGAGACCTGCTCGATGTCGGGGGTAAACATATAGAATATATCCATCACCTGATCCGATACTTCTTTGTATCTGGGCATGTTCACCGGAAGGGTTACCGCTTCAGGACAGAGCCTCAGGGCCTCCTTCATGGAGATGGCAGATCTAATGCCAAAGCGCCTTGCTTCGTAAGAACAGGTGGAGACGACCCCGCGGGAGTCGGGATCACCGCCCACGATGACGGGTTTGCCTTTAAGCTCAGGGTTGTCCCGCTGCTCCACAGAAGCAAAGAAGGCATCCAGGTCGCAGAGAAGAATATCTTGCTTCATAAACAGCCGTCCCTCCCCTAAAGCTGCCACTCTTTTCAATTAGCCCAAAACATTAACTAATTGCATCGGAAAGTAATTGCTCTCCCGTCATAGAGTTTCTACCGAAAAACATGTTCTTTTATAATTTCTACAAAAGGCGGATTTTTCCTTCGAAAATTGCCTTTTGAGGCGTATGGTTAATTATGACAATGCTACGCTGAGAGGCAGTCCTAATTTTTCCTTGACTGCAGAGCGTATTGAAAAATATGTAAAGGAGTAGCAGAAGAAAAATCCGGTTTCCCCAAATCGTTATTACAGATATTCCGTCAGCATGAATCGATTCCACCTCTACAGGTGAAGCTTGCTGTAGACGACGGTGAGGGAAATATATGGAGTACATTTTGCGAAAAACTACCTTGACATAAAAATATTAAATGGTGTAAAATAAGTTTCAACCACAGTTTGGATAAAACCGATGAAGGGGAGAAGTAAGCAATTTTGAAGATGGCAGAGAGCCGGGGGTAAGGTGCGACCCGGTATCGACGGTTGCTGAAATACACCCCGGAGCAGCAAACCGAAAGCAGCCGCTTTCCAGCAGTTGGTGAGCGGTTTAGTAAGTAGGCTTTGACGGAAACTCCCACCGTTAAAAGGGAGGGGGTATAAAGCTGGGACAAAAACCGGCCCGTACCCTGTAAAGAGGGGGGCTTTGTGCCCAACCAGGGTGGTACCGCGTGAAGATAAGCTTCCGTCCCTATGGGATGGAAGCTTTTTTAGTTAGTTTGTTTATGCGAGCTGAGGGGAGGAAGGCAGTAGTTTTTATTAAGGGATTTGCATTTTTTCCACTAAAAAACGGCAGGAGTGATTAAAGCATGGCTCATGTAAAATTTTATTATGGAGATAGTGTTCCCTTAGAGATGCATAAGGCCCGTATTGTTCAGAAATTAAAGCTTCTACCCATCGAACAGCGTTGGGAAGCGATGACCCGGGCCGGCAATAACACTTTTTTACTCAAAAATCGTGATGTTTTTTTGGATATGCTTACAGACAGCGGTGTAAACGCCATGAGTGATAAGCAGCAGGCTGCGATGATGGAGGCAGATGACAGCTATGCCGGGTCTGAAACTTTTAGCAAGCTGGAGAATAAAATTCGGGAGATTTTCGGCAAAGAGTATTTTCTACCCGCACATCAGGGCCGAGCATGTGAGCATATTCTTTCCAAGGCCTTTGTCGAACCGGGCTCCGTAGTACCGATGAATTATCATTTTACGACCACCAAAGCGCACATTGTTTTAAATGGGGGGATTGTGGAAGAACTTTATCTGGATGAGGGCGTGAAAGTCCAAAGCAGCCACCCCTTTAAGGGCAATATGGATATTGACAAATTTCAGGCAGCCATTGAGAAGTACGGGGCGGCAAAAATTGCTTTTGTCCGTATGGAGGCCGGGGCTAACCTGATTGGCGGGCAACCCTTCTCTCTGGAGAATATGCAGGAAGTGCGCCGCATATGTGAAAAATATGGCCTGCTGCTGGTTTTAGATGCCAGCCTTTTGGCCGATAACCTCTATTTTATCAAAAAACGGGAAGAAAAATGTAAAAAGATGAGCGTCAGGGAGATAACCCGTGCCTTGGCCGATCTTTCCGACATTATTTATTTTTCCGCGCGCAAGCTTGGTTGTGCTCGCGGCGGCGGGATTTGTACGAACAATAAAGAAATATACCAGAAAATACGAGAACTTGTACCGCTTTACGAAGGATTTTTGACTTACGGGGGCATGTCTGTCCGTGAAATGGAGGCCATTGCTGTCGGTTTGGAGGAAACGATGGATGAAGACATGATCAACCAGGGGCCACAATTTATCGCTTATATGACCACAGAGCTGCAAAAAGCAGGCGTACCGGTCGTAACACCGCCGGGCGGCTTGGGTTGTCATCTTGATGCTATGGAATTTTTGGCGCACGTTCCCCAGGTGCAGTATCCTTCAGGTGCCCTGGCTGCTGCTCTCTACATTGTTAGCGGCGTAAGGGGAATGGAAAGGGGCACTTTATCCGAACAAAGGGATGCAGAAGGCCGGGAAACATTGTCCAATATGGAACTTTTGCGCTTAGCCGTACCGCGGCGCGTTTTTACCCTTTCCCAAATTAAATACGCCATTGATCGCATTGTCTGGCTTTATGAAAACCGTCATTTGATTGGCGGGCTGACTTTCGTAGAGGAGCCCCGGGTTTTACGTTTCTTTTTTGGTAGATTGACTACCGTTTCAGATTGGCAGGCCAAATTGGTGGCGAGGTTCAGAGAATGCTTCGGAGATAGTTTGTAGAAAAATAATGAATCTAAGTAGGTTTGGCTATACTAAAATTCAGAGGCGAACAATCAGATTTCCTCGTAAAACACTATTTTACAAAAAAAACAATCTGATTGGTATTATGGATTTATACTTCGTAGCTTTATAGCAGGGTTAGGTGCAGGTATCGCTTATACAATCATTAATGGGGTGTTCTTTGTCGCAGGGGTTCTACTTCCATATGGAACAGGGAACCGTAAACCAACTTGTAAACCGCTGTAAATAAAAAAAGAAGAAGAAAGAATTGGTACCCAGAACGATAGAAGGCATTTTTATTTAAACCCTGGCGGCAGACCAGCAAACCTGCAAAGGAAAGCAGGAGCAATATTGCATTCTGCTGAGGAAATTATGAAAATATCTTACGAATACTGGGGCATCGGCCAATCGCAAAATCCGAAAGCCTGAAGGCTGCTCCCGGAACTTTTGGGAGCAGCCTTCTCATGTCCGGCTAAGAGACGTAAATCATTATTAAAACTTAAACGCGGCTATAGCATTGTTCAGTTCATCCACCAAACCCTGAAGATCCGAAGCTGAATTGGCAATCTCGTTCATGGTTGCCGTTTGTTCCTCTACAGCCGCAGAGACTTCTTCACTGCCTGCGCCGATTTCCTGCGCGACGGAAGCCACTTGCTCGATACGGCCGACAATTCCCTGGATCTGATCGATAATCTGTTTTAAGATATCTCCGGCATAAAATACAGCCTCAGTGCCGTTTTCCACGCTTTTCACGCTTTCAGACATTTGTTCGGCCACATTGCGGGACTCATACTGTATGGAAGTAATAATTTTTGTAATTTCTTCTGCCGAAGAAGCAGATTGTTCGGCAAGTTTACGCACTTCCTCGGCGACTACGGCAAAACCTCTGCCCTGCTCACCCGCTCTGGCAGCCTCAATGGCTGCATTAAGTGCCAACAGATTGGTTTGTTCGGCGATGCCTTTAATAGTGCCTACGATACTTCCAATATTTTCTACCTGAGCGTTCAATGAGGAGACGTTTTCCTTAAGATTAGCAACGTTTTCGGATATGTCTCCCATTTGCGAGACCGCTTTTTCCACAGCCCCATATCCGTCTTGTGCCCTTTCGGAAATCTGTATCCCCATTTTGTGCATCTCATTGGCACCTTCACTTAAATTGCTTGCCCCACTGGAGAATTCGTTAGCTGAGGAAGCAACTTCTTCCAGGCTGGCACTCATCTCTTCAGAGGAAGCGGCCAGGGATTCGCTGGATTGATGGACTTTTACAGACCCTGCTTTCACCTTGGAGAGCATCTCCCGCAAAGATTTCTGCATCCTGTCAAAACTGCGTGCCAGAATACCAATTTCGTCCTTCATATTAAGAACGGAAGAGGGCAGCTCATTGGAGAAATCACCATATGACATATTATCAGCAAATGTACTGGCATCTTTAATGGGACTTGAGATGGCACGCCCCAACCACAGGGCAAGTAATACGCCCAGAACAAGTGCCCCTAAAGAAACTGCCATAATAACATTTCTTAACTGTCGGACACCGGCAAGTATTTCGTTTTCAAAAGAGCCCACCGCCAGGCTCCAACCGGTATTTCCGATAGGTTGATAGGCCATATACCTTTTTTCTCCTTGAAAATAATATGACTCCACTCCCTTTTCTCCGGCAACCATTTTGTCTATGAGCCGCGCCAATTCTTCATAATCGGGATCGGTTTTGGCCATTTCCCTGAAATCTACTTGATCATAAATGAAGTCCCTGTTTTCGTGTGCAATTAACAACCCAGTAGAATTGGTAATAAAGGCGTATCCCCTTTCCCCGAAACCCATCTGATCGGTAAAATCGGTCAAAAAAGCAGCATCATTGGTGCCGAAAACAGCGCCGGTAATTCTGCTGCCATAATAGACGGGGGCGATATTAACCATGACCATTGTGCCATCTTCGCGACTTATAATGGGATCGGACATATTTGCTTCTCCCTGCATTGCCTTCTGGAAATATTCCCTGTCACCGATTTGCATTTCAACATAATCAACGGTAATGGCAGCACCGTTGCTATAAGAAAAGGCAATGTTCAGAGAATCGTTTCTTTGCGCTTCCCTACGAAGAACCGACAGCTTCTCTTCTAACTCAGTTTCAGGAGAGCCGATTACCTCCAAATTTGCAAGGACTCTAAAAACATCAAGTTTGCGTTCAAGCTCCGACTCGATTTTCGCCGCACATTCTTCGGCAAGCTGCACAAGCGAACGCTCCACCTCGTTTACGACAGCACCAGAAGACCTGGTGTAAGAAATTATCCCCAGACCGGCGCAAACCACAAGCAGAATGGCAATAACAAATGCAGCAATTCTTTGTCCGATACTTTTAAACTGTAACATTTTTTATTCACTCCTTTGCAACAATCTCTTGGAAAACTATTTTTCATTTAACTGACTTTTATTTTGGTAATTTTAATTATCTGCTCCTTGGAAATGTACCAGTCAAAATCTGTTTTTTTGCGGGACAATTATATAAGGTTTCAAAAAACAGTAAGACCGACAATTTTGGTCTTGCTTCTTCTTTGAATATTTTACAAAGCCGGAGGGCATCTTTGCCGAAAAAATTTGCATTTGAAAAAAAATCCGGCTGTATCTTCCCTGTTAATTTTCAATCCTGCTGCCATCATCAGTTATGCTACTCCTTAACCTTGCAATTCCAGTTTACCGTTGTCAAAGCCAAGAGTTTAAATAGATTTTATTTACAATATATTACTTATGCTTACATTTTGAACTTAAACTGGATATTACTTCTTCGATCGAGCTGGTTCTGACAACACAATATTGCACCAGCTTTTTATAACTGGAAACAGTGCGGCAAAATTAAGGAAAACGTCAAAAAGAAACGCTGCTTTGCCTGACGACGGCCAAACAGCGTAAGATCTACAAAAAAAATATTAATGGTCTCTCACAATTGATGCGTAACAGCAATATTAAACTGCCGGGGAAAACGTTTCCCTTTCCCTCTACCTTTACCTTTAGCGGCAGGCTGGAGCAAAAATTGCAGAACCTTCATCCCCGGAAAGCCCAGCTTTATTTTCACACCGTGCGTCCATATAAAGGTAGTTTTTCCCACGAGGCAGACAACAAAGTCGTATTATGGATTAGGGAAAAACTTGGTTATTTGTTATAGGCTGCTTTACCTGCCGCGTACACAAGTAGTAACTGCACGGCTAACAAAGCTAGGCCGCCCAAGACAATCAAGAACCAGATCATCATCCGGGTAATTTCAAATCCTAAATGCAGCATTCCTTGCAGGTTGCCTGCGGTAGAGTTGTCAACCAGCGCAACAAAAGCGGAGAAAGAGCATACTGCCAGTAAAACAAATGTCGCCAAAACAGCTGTCTTCTTAAGCGCCTCACGGAATTTTCGCCGGTCCTGTCCATTAATTTTCGCTTTTCTTCCTGTATATACTCCCGCCGCCGCCCCGACAAGAACATTAAAGACAGGTACGCCCATGAAGAAGCCGAGAAGGCCAACCGAGTAGAACAGGTAAAGAGCGAACGGTACAACTAGCGGCAAGTTGTAGAAGTTATTCACTAGGCCGCGTAAAACAATCTTATCGAGGTACAATCCTACCAGCAGGCCGGCAATCGCCCCCCATTTAATGTAGGTGTCACCCAAACCGAACAAGTAACTGCCCCACCATGAAAGGCACATTGTCACTACCGGGATGGCCAATCCCAATGTGATCCCGGCAAATAATCTGTCAAACCTTTTCATTAAGAACACCCTCCGAGCCAGGCGCATAATGGACGATTAGCACCGCCAGCATGAAAAACCACCACCGGCGTGTTGCCCGCCCCCACCGCTCATAAGCTCATTCCTTGATCACAGTCATACTCTTTGCCTCCTGCCCGGTATTAATTCTCTACCTTCCATTTTAATTCCTTTCAGCACTTTCCTGACCCCCACCGAGGATTGTTGTAAAAAGCAGATTTATATAGAATATTACTGGAAAATAGCTAAAAAGGTGGAAAATTTCTCTATCAACTTTAATATTTTGGATTGATGAAAACAGAAATCTTTTTTATAATGTGCTATATAAAATTATTCGTAAAAGAAAAAGGTTATTAAGAAGAAATGATCTTAAAGATAAAAACTTGCCCAACAAAAGGGGGAATGCAGCTTGATGTGGAAGGAGAAGTATAGGATTGGTGTGAAAAGGATCGATGAGCAGCACGAAGAGCTCTTTCGCAGGGTAGAGAGCTTCTTAAAGGCTCTCCGGCAGGAGGGGGCCTGGAAAGAAAAGCTGGCCAAGGTTAAAGAGACCCTGGATTTTATGGGCTCGTACGTGGTAACCCATTTTGCCGATGAAGAGCAGTATCAAAAAGAAATCCGCTTTTCAGGTTACGAAAAACATCGCCAAGTCCATGAAAAATTTAAAGCAGAGGTAGAAAATTATGTGGAGAAATTCTCCAAAGAAGGCTTTGACGAGGATCTGGTCCAAGAATTTGGCGGCAAACTCATGGCCTGGTTGATCAATCACGTGGCCGGCGCAGATCAACAAATCGGCCAATATGCGGCAAAGATGGCAGGTGAAGTGTAATGAAAGCAGAGTATATTAACCCTTTTTACAAGGCGGCTCAGGATGTTTTTGAGCGAATGCTGGATCTCAGTACAGAAAGGATCAATTTAGGTGTTGTTGAGGAGATGGTGACAGGAAAGGAGGCAAATGTTATCATCGGGATGACCGGCGATCTTGCCGGGACGGTTTTGTTTAGCTTCCCTAAAAAGATGACCTTTGAGATGGTAAAGATTATGTCGGGTCTGGAGGTGGACAAACTGGACAGCTTCGTAACCTCCGCCCTCGGCGAGGTCGCCAATATTATCAGCGGCAATGCGGCTACTTATCTCTCCTTGGAGGAGTACAACTGCGATATTGTGCCGCCCCAGATCATTATTGGCACCAATAAATCAATCTCTTTGGCTACGGATAAAGCTTTATTTCTCACCCTCAGGACCGAGATCGGGGAGTTTGACATCAATTTATCTATTAAAGAACGTTCAAACAGGCAATAACATCTTTAGCATCATTGCAGAAAGGAAGCAGCTTATATTTATATGAAACACATTCAGCACAGCACTGTAAACTTAGGGATCATGGCCGTCAGTGACATTTACCAGGCCTTGACAGAAGAGAGGCCCTATCGCAATCCCATGGGGAAAAAAGAGGCTTTTTCTATACTGCAGAAAATGGTTCAGGAAAAACGACCCAATTCCTATAGTCACGCTCTTTATATCGCCTGAGATTAACGACAGGAAGTATCCAAGCAATAAGACCAAGCACGAGGCTTCCTAAATTAAGCAAACCAATCATAATATACTCCTTTCATTACAAAGTCAGTTTACTAAAACGCCCAACCCCAGTGCTCACCTTCAACTTCAAGTAAAAATTCCCCATGAATTGTATCGCTGGACTCATACTTTTCTTTAGCTTCCATGTAAAAAGCAACCCACTGCTTATCTATTCCTTCATGAGATGTCATGAAATGAAAACGGCTTGAATGCAGACCGGCAGAAGAAAAAAAGAAACATTCCGAGTGAGGGCGTAACCCTTCCGAATAAATAGCCTGTGGCCTGGTTGTTTCAATATTGTCCAGCTGAACAATAATGTTTGGGGCAAAAATTTTTTCTTCAGAGGAAAATTCTAGAATCAAGTAATAAGAGCTGCCCTTTTTATACTTGCTGAGTTTTGTCTTTTCTCCTATACTGTTTTATTCTGCATAAAGCTTATTAACAGAGTACTTTTCCTCTTGAAAACCCGCTTCTTTTATTCTTTGTTTCATTCCTTCCAGGTCGCGGGCTTCCAGCGTATTACTAATTGTGTCTGTTGTTTCTTTTTTCATAAATTGGCAACCAGTAGAAAGGGGAACTATAATTAATGCAGAAGCAATGGCTAAAAGGATAAGAGTGATAGTTTTGTTCAGTTTCTTGCTTCTAGCACTCTTAAACCACCCACTAAACTGCAATATATTTCTATAAACTACAAATACAAATATAATGTTTGCAATCCCAAGCATCCAGGCGTAATCTAATGCTTCTTTGCCAGTAATTTTAAAAATCCAAGTTTCCAAATTAATTAGTAAAACTGAGCCTATTGTAATGATAAATAAAATTCTGACAAACTCTAAAATAAAAAAAACAATAGTTGACATTTAGGTATCACTCCTTGAGCCCTATTATCCACCGGTATATCATCTCCGTCTTTCTCCATCCATCTTTATGCAGGATTTTTAATATCTCTCAACGATCAACTATATTGCCTCCTGCAATTAAATTATGCACCTAAATTATACGCATGTCAAATTTATCATATATTTTAATCCATGTCTTTTTACGGGATGCTGTTTTATCCGTAATAAAAACTTTCTATATCCAGTTGCACTGTAAACCTTCTCTAATTATTTCTCTTGCCGAGATCTTTTCTCCTGTTTTTGCCTCTATCAAATTAGATAATATTTGCAAACCCTGGGGACTTTCGAGCAGGGCAAAAGAAGTAAAGAGACATAGCCCAAGGTTGGTGGAGGCGATCGTGTATGCGGACAGATAGTCCAGGTCGCTAATGTCTTCCAAGCCCTCTTCCCTATAAGGCAGGCGGATGACAAACGCGGGAGCTTCCTTCTCCGAGGGGCGGGTTACCAGGGGCTGTAGCGCCGGATCGTCCGCAAAAAGAGCAGCTAACCCTGCTGTCATGCTGCCCAAAGCCCTTCCCCGCAACGAAAGCCTTTCCACCTCCTCCGCCATATGCTCGATTGCAGAGAGTTGCCAAGGCGTCCCCTCTGCCTGAAACAACATCTTGCAGCTGGCAATAAACTCTATGGGATCCAGGCCGAACTCAAAACAGCGTCGCGTGATGCGCCGGGCAAAATGCAGGTCATTTATCCCAAACATTTCCCGACATGCCGCTATTACTTCATTTTCCATGGGTGAGCTTAATACCTCGCCAGTGTTGGCGGCATGCCTGTTCAGACAACCCACTACACAACCGGAGGCACAGTTGCGATTCAGGCGAATTGTTTTTTTAGCCCTATTAACACGCTGCTCTTTCTTTTCTTCCCTTTCTTTTACCGTGACGCCATCTATGTTGACTCCGGTTTTTTCCCTTTGCGCTTTGCTCTGAAAAGCTTCTTCCGGGTTGTACTCCTGCAGCATTTTCATTAAAGTGATAGAACCGTAAGCGGGAAGCGCGCCCCCGCAAACAGGATGCTGCACGATGAGCCTGCTCAGCTGCTTGCTGTAGATCGATAACCTATCTGGATCCTGAACATCTGCCGAAAAGTGAGGCTTTGTGGATATGACCACGGCTTTTAATCCCAGACTCCCAAAAACCTCCCCACCTTTGTCACGGCTTACGGAAAAAACGGGTATGCCCCGGGCAGGATAAGTGCTGAAAATCCCGGCGAGGGGAAGCAGATGCTCCCCGGCCGGCCCAACTCCTACAATGGCTGAGTCTTTTCCCCATTTTTCCCGCAGAAAGCTGATAGTTTCACCGACAGGTTTATCCTTCAGCACCGGGAAAATATGCAGATCCACGCCTTCTTCCCGGATGTGTATTACTGCTGTCCGGCCGGGGCTATAGGAACCGGTGACAACAAGGGCGGACACTCCCTGGGAGGCAAGCTTTTGGGCAAAAGGCCCCGCTGTATTAGCCAAGTGAAGGCCCCTTTCCCGAACTTTTAAACCGGCGATAACCAGCCTTCCTGTGGAGGGAACCTTTGTGCCTGACAGCAATCCCGGAGCGAGAACCAGACAATTGCCGCGGCCGCGGCCTGTTTTTGGGACGGTCAGTGCTCCAATAAGCTGCACAGCCAGACCTCTTCCTACTGAAGAGAGATTCTTAAAGACAAAGGCTTCCTCGCTAATTTTAAATCTATCCAGGTCAACATATATAATTTTAGACAAAGCTTTGTACCTCCCCAAAAAATTTCATATTTTCCACCAGTTGTCGGGTATAGGCATCGGCTGGAGAATTCAGAACGTGTTCAGTTACTCCTTCTTCCACAATACGGCCTTGGTACAAAACGTAAACATATGTGCATATTTTTTTGAGAACACTGATCTGATGGGTAATAAATAAGATGCCGAGAGACGCTTCAGCGTTAATAGCCTGCAGAAGATCCAGAATGGAGTGGGCGCTTTTTGCATCGAGCATGGAGACGCTTTCATCGGCGATCAACAAGCGGGGGCGGGGGATCAGAGCCCGGGCGATAGCTGCTCTTTGGCGCTGTCCGCCGCTTAGCTCCCCAATTTTTTTATTAAAGGCCCAGCTGGCATAAGGAAGACCCACCAGCTCCAGAGCCTCCTGCGGGCTGAACATACCCTGCCGTCTCCTTCTCTGGCACAGGCGCAGCGGTTCGCGCAAAGTCTGCTCCACAGTATAGCTGGGCTCCAGGGCTGAATAAGGGTCCTGGAAAATATACTGGATATCCGCTGCAAGGGTAAAAGACCGGCGTTGCAGGGGCAAAAGCGGCTTTCCCTCCAGAAAAAGCTCCCCTCCATCCGGCGTCTCCTGGCCGGTAATTATCCTGGCGAGGGTCGTTTTGCCTGCGCCGCTCTCGCCGAGAAGGCCGACCATGGCCCCCTGTTTTACTTCCAGGCTGACTTTTCGTAGAACGTGAATTTTCCCTCCGCCCAATATCTCATAGCTTTTCTCCACATTCCGCACGCTCAACAGGGATTTTGCTTCGCGCATAACTGTTCCTCCAAAATCAACGCTCTGTCGGAAAAATTGCTAACCAGTCCGAGGTCGTGAGAAACCATGAGGAAAGTAACCCCTTCTTCCTTTCTTCTCCGTAAAAAATCCAGGATGATCTTCATGGTAACAGCATCAATTCCTGAAGAAGGCTCATCCAGGATATACAGTTCCGGCCTTTTTAAAAAACCCAGCAGCAGGATTAAACGCTGTTTCATCCCTCCGCTAAGCTGGTAAGGAAAATGCTCCAGAACTTGCGGAGAGAGCTTGAGCTCTTCCATCCAGGCATGCCAAATATTTTCCTCCACTGTTTGCAGGCTCCTTTGAACATGACGAAAATGATTCCTCACGGTAAGAGAGGGATTGAGGGCGTTTTGGGCATACTGAGGGAGATATGATATACGGCTGTACAGTTCGGGAGCAGGGATGCTGTTTCGATCCCTGCCCAGTATTTCTGCCCGCCGGTAGCTAACCACGCCGGGAAACCGGGGCTGGAAAAGGGCATTGAGCAGCGTGGTCTTGCCGCAGCCGGTTTGTCCGACGATCCCCAGACACTCCCCCTTTCCCACCTGCATTAGGGGATATTGGAAAACAACCGGCAAAGGCGGCTGGGATGAATTCGACGACAGCGGCAACTGTGCCTTTGAAGATCGGTAGCGGACTTTTAAGCCTTCCACGAACAAAATGGGCGTCATCTTTGCTTACTCGCTCCTCTCAGCACTTTCACTTTCCTCATCAAAATCAAAGGTAAGCAGAGCCAAGGCCAGCACAAAAAGAACCAAGCATAAAATAGGGGGGAGTAGCCACCAAAGGTAGGTATGGTCCCAGAAGATACCCTCATAATCGAGAGCGGCCCTTATAGTGCGTCCCCAGGATTTAAGGGCCGGATCTCCAATGCCCAGGAAAGAGAGCGTGGCTTCATATACCGCCGCCCTGCCGCACTGCTGAATAAAAAGGGTCGTTACGGCCGGATAAAAATACGGCCACATTTTCCTGCCCACATCTAGGAGATTTCCTTTTAATAATAGAGTGTACTGCACCGTATCCTGATTGATAATTACCATCGCTTTCCCTCTCAAGATACGGGTTATCCGGCTCCAGGAAAAAAAGATCATCACCATAACCACATCGGCTACTTTTGGTCCCGCAAAAGCGGCAAAGAGCATTATGACAATGATCTCCGGCACAATGATAAATATTTCCGTGACACGCATTATAAAGCGGTCCACCCAGTGACGGAAAAAAGCACAGCTAACTGCCAGCGCTGTCCCAATCAAAGTGGAACAAAAAGAAACAATAAGCGCGATGCTAATGGTGACCCTGAAACCGGCCAACAGGGCGGAAAAAATATCCTGCCCCATCTTGTTCGTACCCAACAGGTGCTTACCCCCAGGGGGCAGCAGCGCCGGAAAAGAAAAATCATCGGGGTGAAAGGGCGCTAGAGCTGGATATGCTATCCCCAGCACCACCATGATGAGAAGAACAAGCAGGGCTGCTTTTTTGACAGTTGCATTTCTCATGTCATCTTTGTCAGTCTCGGGTTTAATTTTATAGACAGCAGTTCAAAGAGCATATTAATAGCGATACTATAGATGCTGGTTACCAGAAAGATACCCTGTATGAGAGGATAGTCCCTTGCTTCCACCGCAACTTTCATTAAAGTGCCCATCCCGGGGTAGGAAAAAATAATCTCCACAAAGAGAGCCCCTGCAATAGCATAGAGAAAAGTAATATTCAAGCGACCTAAAATCTCCGGTAAACTGTTCAACAAAATATAATAGAGCCAAATTATTCTTTCCCTGATACCGAAATAATAAGCAGCTTCAACGTAAGGCTCTCTTTTTATTTTCTGCACAACATTGCGGGTCAGAACAGCCACTGGAGGTACTGTATAAAGGATCAGAACAGCGATGGGAAGGATGGCATGCCTCAGAAAATGAAGGGCAAACCCCGCATCTGCCGGGGTCATAACCAAAGGATAAGCTCCAAAAGCAGGGAACCAGCCCAGGTGATGGGCAAATAACATGCGGCAGAGAATGGCCAATAAAAAAACCGGGATCGTTTGCAGGACAAGAAGCAGGGTTAGGAGACCTTTTTCCAGGTATCCGCCCCCCTTCAGGGCGAGATATGCTCCCAGGGAAACGGCGATAAAAATCGAAATTACAATTGAAGTCAACGATAAAAAGAGGGTCAGGGTTACCCTGCTCATAACAATCTCCCTGACTGCCAGCCCATAATAAAAGGAATACCCCCAGTCCCCCCTCGCAAGATGTCTCAGATAGCCGGCAAACTGCTTGATAAGCGGCTGCTCGGGAGCGTAATAATCCGTGAAACGGTTAAAAGTCTCCTTCGGCAGCATGGCATTGAGAACATCAATCTGATCAGCAGAGAAAGAAAGGGGGCTTCCCGGTATTAAGCGAGGCAGAAGAAACCCCAGAATGATCAGGATACCAAGCTGCATACAGTTTCTGCCCAGAACAGTACACAACCATTTAAGACTTGGTCTTGAGCGAAAAAACAAAGGCAAAGCCTACCTACCCCAAGTTCCTCTGATATAAACCAGTTTGTTCTGAACGGTGGGAACTGCCCGGGCAACGCCGTCCTTTGTAAAAAACCAGCCGTTTAACGCTTCCGGATTATAAGCAAAGGTTATCTTCCGGTAATAAAGGGTCAGGGTGGGGAGTTCTTCAGCAATAATCTCCTGCAGGCGGGCAACCTGCTTGTAACGTTCTTCGTAGTCCATCTCCCTCAACTGCCGGGCAAAAAGATCGTTAAACTCCTCATTAACCCACTGCCCTCCCCCTTGAGCCGTCACGCTGGGGGTAGATCCCAGGCTTCTTTCATCACTGACAAAACGGGCCAATAAGACAGGGTCCCCGCCGAAAGAACCGTGCCCGTTCAGGGCTAAAGTAAATTTACCCTCTTTGATTAGCGAGTCCACACTGTTCTGATCCAGTGTTTTGATCTCTAGCGCCACACCAATATCTCCCAGGTAGCTTTTCACCATTTCCGCTTCATTTACTCTGTCATTTACCACTAAAAGTTCATACTGCATAGCTTTGCCGTTAAATTCACGGATACCGTCGCCGTCTTTGTCCAGTATCCCGGCCTCATCAAGTAAATTCCTGGCTAGATCCGGGTCGAAATCGTATTCTTTTACCTGAGGATAGTACCATTCCGAATCGGGGTGGATATGCCCCGCGTTGCCGGGATCAGCCCCGCCACCGACGGCTTTTTCCACAATTTCATCTCTGTTGATGGCATAATAAAAAGCTTTCCTGACGCTCTTCTCCGTAAATTCAGGGAAATCGAAATTAAAATACAGGCGATATACCCAGAATCCGGGACCTTCCAAGACGTTGAACCGGCCTTCACTCTTCAGGCGCATCGCCTCACCATAGCCGAGGCGCTGTGCGGCATCCAGATCACCGTCGGCCAAGGCCTGAAGAGGGTCGTTGACTTCTGAAAATATAAGCTTATCGATAACCGGAGCACCCAAAAAGTAGTTCGTATTCGCGGCAAAGATATATGTTCCCGCTGTGGGATCATAGTGCTCCAAGGTGAATGGACCGGAACCGATGACCGATTCGGGGGTATTAAACTGGCTGGGGTCGGTAACATCCTGCCAGATATGCCGGGGCATTATAGGCACATTTCCGGCGATTTCGCTTAAAAACGGAGCATAAGTATCAACCAGTTCAATTTTTGCCGTATGCTCGTCCACAACTTCCACGTTTTTTACCATCTCCAGAGAAACCCAGGGATGTGGATGTTCTTGCATATATTCAAAGGAAAACTTCACATCTTCGGCAGTAACAGGGGTTCCATCGCTAAAAAAAGCATCTTTAACAAGATAAAAGGTCCAACTTTTGGCATCATCAGCCAGCTCCCAGCGCTCTGCAAGCAAGGGCACCAGGCCTTTTTCGTCTTTCCAGGTCAGAGTATCGAACAGAAAACTGGTTAACAGATACCCACGACCCCGGGACGAGACCGTATAGACGGAGGGAAAACCAAGATTCTGTTCATCGAGACGCAACACCCTTTCTCCCCTTGTGTCATCCCCGGAAGCTTCCTCCGCCGGCCCGGGGGCAGACGTTTTCTGTTCTGCACACCCCCCTAACACCAGCATGAAAAGTAAAAAAAACGACAGTAGAAGTAACAAGCTTTTTCTCACTTCTTCTCCTCCCGCCAATTTCTTTAGTGTGTTTAGCTAAATACAGTAGCCTGCTACGAAATCCATTATTCCATTTGCTCTCTTCCTTGTCCAATACAATCTATCTATAGTTAATTTAAATAGTATTAAAGATAACTATGGAAAAAGAAAATCCCCCATACAGGGGCTGGTTAATATAAATAGATGGGAGTGCCGAACCACGCAAAGTTAGGGAGTCGGCCCGGTTTACGTGTATCCGAAGTTGCAACTCTAATTTTGATTGCGAGAAGGCAAGGTAATGCTCCTTCATGAGAGGACTTATTGGTCCGGATTGGCGTAACAGTATAGACAACCGCTTTTACAGGTCATAGCGTACCAGCCCAGATCAATTGAAGAGGTGCATCCGCACAGCTCTCTCTGATTTTTGGCTTTGGCGGTGGTACACTGTTCTTTTTGCGGGTGCAGCCTGCTGAGCAGCTCTCCATCGATACACCTGCTCACCGGCGCGCCGGGTATGCAGCAGGCATGAACAACCTCCTGGCCGGACGACTTCTTTAGCATGTTCAGGATCTCCAGCTGCATTTCAGTTGAATATGGCAGCAGGATAAATCCGTGCCTGGCAAGCCTTTGGACAACCTTGGGGTAGGGTGAGCAAAAACTTGTTGAGAAATTGCGGATGCCGTATCTGCAAGACAACTGTACAATCTCCATAGCCCGTTCCTGATTATCGATTACTTTGCCGTTTTCTAAGCCTGGAAAGATAGTAAATCATAATGCCGTAGACAGTTAAGTATGAACCGACTAAAAACAAAATTACGATATAATCTAAATTTAGTAACGCAAAAATGAGCATTAGCGCGGCATAAATATAACCCATGATAAAAATTAAATAAAAACGGAAAGTTTGCTTTACATTTATTATAACACTACACCTTTAAATGTCAAGTAAACTTTCCATCAGTTAATATAAAAGTCCGGGATTTCCTTTTGAATTAATGCTATATTATAATGAAGACAGCGGCCTGGTTGGGCATCTGGCAGAGAAAAAAGCCTCCTGCTTATCGAACTGCTCTCAGAGAGTATCGACTTCTTTAACGGTATTCCGAAAGAGCGCGAAATGGAGTGAATTAGTGAGTTGAAGCTGTTTCGCTACCTAAAACCCTTTAGATTGCCTATTTGTGCTACTCTGATCCTGGTCATGATACGTGCGCTGGCTGACCTCTACCTTCCCACGCTATCAGCCGATATGGTTAACGTAGGCATAGTAAACAGAGATATTCAGTATATTTGGCATGTTGGCATCCGCATGCTGGTATTTGCAGCAGCCGGGGCTTCAGCATTCATCCTGTCCGGCTATCTCTCTTCTAGGACTGCCGCAGGATTTGCCAGGCTTCTGCGTGAAAAGGTTTTTTCTCGCGTGGAGAGTTTTTCGCTGCACGAGTTTAACCGCTTCGGCACCGCTTCCCTTATTAACCGCACGACGAATGATATCACCCAGCTTCAAAACGTTTTATTATTTGGAATGCGCATGATAGTTATGGCACCCATGTTAAGCATCGGCAGCTTATTTTTAGCCTTTTCCATAGAACCTGTTCTGGCACGGACCTTCGTTGCGGTCATTCCGGTGCTGTTTGCCATTATCTTCATTACCATGAGAAAAGGGGTTCCTCTTTTTCAAGCCATGCAGGTTAAACTGGACAATTTGAACCTTATAATGCGGGAGAGGCTGACCGGGATAAGGGTTGTCCGGGCCTTTAACCGAGATGACTACGAAAAACAGCGTTTTCAGGATGCCAACAGGGATTACACCGCTACAGCGATCCGCGTTAACCGCATTATGGGAGCGATGATGCCCTTAATGGCCCTGGTTATGAATTTAACCATTGTGGGTATTGTATGGTTTGCAGGTATCCGTATCGATCTTGGTTTTACAGACGTGGGCAATTTGATGGCGTTTATCCAATATGCCATGCACATTATGTTCTCCTTTGTAGCGATATCCAGAATTTTCGCGGCTATCCCACGTGCCACTGCTTCAGCGGCAAGAGTTAATGAAATTCTCGATACTGCTGTCGAGATCAGAGATCCGGAAAATGCTAAAAAGACGAAAGGTAAAGGCGGCTCCGTGGAGTTCAGGGATGTCACCTTCAGTTATCCCGGAGCGGAACACTCGGCTCTCAGCGGCATTTCTTTCATGGCCAGGCCAGGCAAGGTTACGGGAATCATCGGCAGTACGGGTTCGGGAAAATCCACCCTCGCTAGCCTGATACTGCGTTTTTATGATGTAGACAGCGGCAGCATACTTGTAGATGGCGTTGACGTGCGGGAGATGACACAGGAAAGCCTGCGCAGCAAAATTGGCTTCGTGCCCCAAAATGCAGTTCTCTTTTCCGGTTCTGTGCTGGAAAACATCCGCTTCGGCCGGGAAGATGCTGAGGAAAAAGATATCGTGAGAGCAGCCGAGACTGCACAGGCGGCAAGCTTTATCCTGGATATGAAAGAAGGCTTCTCTTCCATGATTGCCCAAGGAGGCCGAAATATTTCAGGAGGGCAGAAACAGCGTATATCCATAGCCAGAGCAATTGTTAGAAGAGCAAAAATTTATATATTTGATGACTGTTTTTCAGCCCTCGATTACAAAACAGAGGCAAGGCTCCGCTCTGCGCTTTTCAAGGAAACAAAAGATTCGACCGTAATTATTATCTCGCAGAGGGTCAGTACGGTTAAGGAGGCCGACCAGATTATTGTCCTGGAAGAAGGAAAAATTGCCGGTATCGGCACCCATGAAGAGTTGCTGAATGACTGTGCTATTTACCGGGAGATTGTTTCTTCGCAGTTTTCAGAGGAGGGGATCGCTTGAGCACCGAACACAGACATAGTATTCCTCCATTGGGCCCGACAAGAGGCAGACGGATAAAAGGGTTGTCCATGCCCTCTGAAAAAGCAAAAAATTTTAAGGGAACCCTCATCAGGCTGCTGGGGTATTTAAGGCCATACCGGTTTTGGCTGCTGGTTGTTTTAGCAGCAGCTGTTGGGGGAGCGGTTTTTAATATCATCAGCCCGAAAATTCTGGGGGAGGCTACGACAATTATATTTGAAGGAGTAATGAACAAACTAAGGGGAGTTCCGGGTGCCGGCATCGATTTTGAGCGGATCGCGTCGATCCTTCTTTTACTCGTTATGCTATACATTTTAAGCGCGGTATTTACTTACCTGGAACACTATATCATGGCTGGTGTAGCCCAAAAAACGGTATATAACCTCCGTGAAGAGGTCAGCGCGAAACTCTCCCGCTTACCGTTAAAGTATTTTGATTCTCACGGCCATGGAGAGATTCTAAGCCGGGTCACAAATGATATAGACCTTATCGGCACCACCTTACAGCAGAGCCTGATGCTACTGATAACATCGCTGGTCACCGTTTCTGGGATATTGGTGATGATGCTGACCATAAGCCCGTGGATGACAGTGATTGCCCTTGTAACGCTTCCTCTATCTTATGTGGTAACAGTCAAGATCGCTGCCTATGCGCAGAAGAACTTTGCCGCGCAGCAGAAAGAGCTCGGCAGACTTAACAGCTATATAGAAGAAACTTACAGCGGCCACATGATCGTCAAGGCCTTCGGCAATGAAGAGAAAGCAATCCGGCGTTTTAATATGATAAACGAGAAATTGTATGAATCAAGCTGGCGCGCGCAATTTATCTCCAGTATAATCATGCCGCTGATCGGAATTATAAATAACTTCGGTTACGTGCTGGTCTGCATCGTGGGAAGTATTTTGGTCGCTCAGGGCAGGATCCCTATCGGAAATTTGCAGGCTTTTATCCAGTACTCCAAACAGCTTACCCATCCCATCGTCAATTTCGCCAGCATAGCCAACATTATCCAGTCTACTATAGCAGCTGCTGAGCGCGTTTTTGAGCTTCTGGACGAAGCTGAGGAGATCCCGGACAGCGCTGAAGCTCTGTCTGCTTTTTCTCCGCGCGGTGACGTCAGGTTCAATAACGTCAGGTTTGGTTACAGTGAAGAAAAAATAATTATAAACAAGATGAATATCGATGTGAAGGCTGGACAGACGGTTGCCATTGTAGGTCCCACCGGCGCGGGTAAAACGACACTAGTCAACCTGTTGATGCGTTTTTACGAGGTTAACGATGGCAAAATCACCATTGACGGCCTGGATATCAGGGATATAAGGCGCGGCACGCTGCGCTCTGTTTTCGGCATGGTCCTGCAGGATACCTGGCTTTTTAAGGGCACCATTAAGGATAACATTGCCTACGGAAGGATAGGGGCCAGCGAAGATGAGATCGTCAGCGCAGCAAAAGCGGCCTATGCCGATCGTTTTATCCGTACCCTTCCTGACGGTTATGATACCGTTCTAAATGAAGAGGCGTCAAATATTTCCCAGGGGCAGAAACAACTGCTCACCATCGCGCGCGCTATATTGGCCGATCCGGCCATCCTGATCCTGGATGAAGCCACCAGCAGCGTCGATACACGCACAGAGCTGCTCATCCAGAGAGCCATGGCCGACTTGATGAAAAGCCGGACCAGCTTTGTTATTGCTCATAGGCTATCTACCATACACAACGCGGATAAAATTTTGGTCATGAATGAAGGGGAGGTGGTGGAGAAGGGCACGCATAGCCAGCTGCTGGCCATGGAAGGTTTCTACAAGGAGCTGTATGAAAGCCAGTTCGCAGAAAAGCCCTCCTTCAAGGCAGGATAAAATCAGGATTATCATGCTGATTAGCGCTATGATCGCTGCAGTGATGGCCCGCAAACCCTTCTGTTAAAATTTTCAATTTTGTGGTATAATAATATAACATTGTTGGAGGTATTACAATGCTTCCAGCCTTCCTTCACCGGTATTTCTGGGACCATCCGGTAAATCAAGTTAATAAAGAAACACATAGTTTTTTTATTATTGAGCGGCTTTTAGAGCTTGGTAACGACGACGCTATCCGGTGGGTTTTGAGGAGTTATCCCCAACAAGAAATTACTGAAGTTGTTAAAAAAAGCCGTGTCCTTTCCAAAAAAACAGCAAATTTTTGGAAAAACTATTTCCGGTTAAACAAGGAGGAAATCAATTGTTTGCAAACGTCCTCTCAAAAGACCGAATCGATTTATTGGCCATGCTAAGCGAAAATAACTTGTTACAGGGCTTATATATGGCCGGGGGGACAGCTGCAGCATTACAGCTGGGCCATCGGAAATCGGAAGACTTTGATTTTTTTTCAGCCGAGCTGCATCCGGAAACACTGGCGAATAGTTTATCGGCAAAAACACAATTTGAGATATCTTCGGCTACAGCAGGTTCTCTACACGGCTTTATTAACAATGTGAAAATAAGCTTTTTACTGTATCCATACCCACTGCTCTTTCCAACACAGTCGTTTATGCATGTAACTTTGGCTGATATAAAGGACATTGCTCTAATGAAAGTTGTTGCCATCGCAAATAGAGGCACCAATAAAGATTTTATCGATCTCTATTTTATCTGTAACACATGCATATCTCTTCAAGAACTACTATTAAATCTGTTTCCTAAAAAATACTCGAATCAATCCTATTCTCTTTATCATATTTTTCGCAGCCTGCAGTATTTTGAGGATGCAGAAAAATCTCCACCCATAGAAATGCTACACAACGTTGAGTGGAATATTGTTAAAGATTTCTTCATAAAAGAAACAGAACGCCTGGCAAAAAGCGTTCTGCCAGAAAATCATTAATAGCCAGCAATACAATAATCGACTGAAACCTTCTACAGTACGAAGGATATTCTCCTTATTCTACTCCGGCCTTTGCGGCTCTTCCTTTGTCCGCCAACGGCAGACTGCTCACCAGAGCACTCAACATCCTGTTGCCGTAATCAGGATTATCATGCTGATTAGCGTTATGATCGCTGCAGTTATTATTTTGGACAAGGTTGTTCCTCCTCTCCTATATTCATAGCCAGTTTCTTACTTAGTTTTTTACTCGTTTGTTGGAAGAAATCATCGGTAAGTTTGTCCTCCAGACCATATTTTCGATACACCCAGTCGGCATAATGGTAGTTCATCCGATCAAGCAAAAGATAATCAATCTTTCCTTTAAACAGATCTGCAAGCTTCTCCGCCCCTGGAAGCATCGGAGCTACCATGGCATAAGTCTTTATGCCGGCCTTATGCAACTCATCCAATGCATTTATCCTATCACTTATAGGTGGTGCGTTGGGCTCAAATATCTTCCTTATGGCATCGTCTGCCGTTGTGACGGAAAGGCCCGCTTCCAAATCTTGCATTTCCTTCAGAATATCAATATCCCTGAGTACCAAAGGCGAACGCGTTTGGATTGTCACAGGCCAGTTGTTTTGTGCCAGTATTTCCAGGCATTGCCTGGTCAGCTTATATCTTGCCTCCAATGGTTGGTACGGGTCGCAGACGCCACTTACCCATACTCTTCCTCGCTTTTTTTTCCTTATCTCTCCATAAAGCAAATCTGCTGCGTTTATCTTAACATCAACAAATTCTCCCCAGGGCTCTTTATGCCCGGTAAACCGTTTCATAAAACGAGCATAGCAATAAGAGCAGCCATGTTGACAGCCCACATATGGATTAATGACCCAATCATAAATCTTGGATGCGGAGAGTATGGTTTTTACTTTTATTTCTTTAGTAATCATATTTTTATACGACGGCTCGTGATGAAGGGGACAGCATATAGCGAGAAGATGGCCTGCAACCCCTTCTGTTAAATTTTTCAATTATGTGGTATAATAATGATATAACATTATTGGAGGTATTACAATGCTTCCAGCCTTCCTTCACCGGTATTTCTGGGACCATCCGGTAAATCAAATTAATAAAGAAACACATAGTTTTTTTATTATTGAGCGGCTTTTAGAGCTTGGTAACGACGACGCTATCCGGTGGGTTTTGCGGAGCTATCCCCAACAAGAAATTACTGAAGTTGTAAAAAAAAGCCGTGTCCTTTCCAAAAAAACAGCAAATTTTTGGAAAAACTATTTCCGGTTAAACAAGGAGGAAATCAATTGTTTGCAAATGTCCTCTCGAGAGAGCGAATCGATTTATTGGCCATGCTAAGCGAAAATAACTTGTTACAGGGCTTATATATGGCCGGGGGGACAGCTGCAGCATTACAGCTGGGCCATCGGAAGTCGGAAGACTTTGATTTTTTTTCAGCCGAGCTGCATCCGGAAACACTGGCGAATAGTTTATCGGCAAAAACACAATTTGAGATATCTTCGGCTACAGCAGGTTCTCTACACGGCTTTATAAACAATGTGAAAATAAGCTTTTTACGATATCCATACCCACTGCTCTTTCCAGCACAGTCGTTTATGCATGTAACTTTGGCAGATATAAAGGACATTGCTCTAATGAAAGTTGTTGCCATCGCAAATAGAGGCACCAATAAAGATTTTATCGATCTCTATTTTATCTGTAACACATGCATATCTCTTCAAGAACTACTATTAAATCTGTTTCCTAAAAAATACTCGAATCAATCCTATTCTCTTTATCATATTTTTCGCAGCCTGCAGTATTTTGAGGATGCAGAAAAATCTCCACCCATAGAAATGCTACACAACGTTGAGTGGAATATTGTTAAAGATTTCTTCATAAAAGAAACAGAACGCCTGGCAAAAAGCGTTCTGCTGGAAAACATTCCCAAAAAGCCGGGAAATATTACAAATAAGAGAGGTCTCCGTTAATCAGTCGCTCTTTGCGATCTCGAGAGAGAGGTTGCCGGCTGGTGATGAGGCCGGTTAACATCCCTGCCTTACGGTTTTCGCCGATGGAAACATATCCCACCAGGCGCTCTTCCTGGAACACCAGCTTCAGGTAACGCGGCTCCCTCTTCTGCGCATGCCGGGGGAACTGGACCTGATAGATTTCCCAGGGGGTACCTTCGCCCCTTTGCACCGTGCCCAAACCCGCTGCGATCACCGGCAGCCCAAAAAATTCTGTAGCATTCATCCTTATCGAGCCGCTGTAGGAAAGCTGTTCCCCGCTCATGTTGGCACCGGCAATTTCTCCCTGTTCGGCAGCGCTGAGCCAGAGAGCATTATTGGCCGGTTTCATCAGCACCATATCCCTGCAAAGGGCCACGTCTCCAGCCGCATAAATATCCGGCAGATTGGTCTGCAACTGCTCGTCTGTGGGGATACCGTTTTCCACCGCCAGACCGCTGCCTTCCAGAAAGGAAGTAACGGGTTTAACCCCTTTGCCCACTAAAACAAGATCCGTTTCCAGCTCTCGACCGTCGGCCAGAGTAACCCCCTTTACTCCCGAGCCGTTGCCGTGTATCTCCGTTACGTCGCTTTGGAAATACACTACCAGGCCATTTTCTGCCAGGCGGGCGGCAACTATTTCCGCCCCCTCTTTATCCAGCATCTGCGAAAGAATCCGGTTGGAGGCGACTACCAGCGTAATTTCCAGGCCGAGTTTATGCAAAGCATAAGCCGCCTTAAGGCTCACCAGCCCTCCTCCCAATAGCAGGGCTCTTTTCCCTTTCCCGGCCCTTTGGGCGATGGCTTCTGCATCATCAATGGTGCGAAGAGTATATACCCCCTCCATATTTATGCCGGGGATATCCGGCTTTACCGGATCGGCGCCCGAGGCGATGAGCAGCTTCTCAAACCGCACGGTATGGGTTTGAGAAGCCTCCCCTTTTTCCTTTTCATTAAGAGGCTGGTAAGCAAGGATTTTTTCCTTCCCCTTTACTTCCGTGACCTTTGCGCCAATGAACTCGATTTTCTTTTGACGGTAAAAATCCGCTGTTCTCAGAAACAATTTCTCCTTGGGCACCAGGCCCGCCAGGTAATAGGAGGTAAGGGGCCGCGAGTAAGGGGGGTACCCTTCAGCGCCGAACATTAACAGCTTCCCCTCTGCATCTCTTTTACGGATGGCTTCAGCGGCAAATAAAGCAGCAGGGCCGCTGCCAATTATGGCATACGTTGTACTGAGCATTTTCATCACTTCTCCCGTTATAAAAGCCCAATTTTTAAGCCAGCCCCAGCCCGGCGCGCTTTTCGTTAATATGCTTCACTATTAGCTCCGCTGCTTTTAGCGGATCACCTTCTACTGCAAAGGAAGCGCCGACGACATCTTTGGCCCCTTCTGTCAACAGCGCGGCCACATTGCTGCTTCCCAGCACCGGGGGAACTGTTCCCAGCACCGTAAAAATTCCCGAAGCAACTACGTACGCACCGATACTTACAGCCTTTTCGGACATCCATTCAGGAGCTGCCCCCGCCAGCGGCAGATCGCATATATCGACACCCAGGGCGCGGGCTGCTGCCGCCGCTACCACCATAATACGGCTAATATCCACGCAGGAGCCCATGTGCAGTACAGGCGGAATTTTCAACGCTTCGCAAACAGCGCGCAGCCCCGGACCGGCTTTGGCAGCGGCTTCCGGCAAAAGCAGCCCGGCTTTGGCGCTGGCGATGGCGGCGCAACCGGTTTCGACAACCAGGATATCCTGTTTAATCAGCTCTTCGGCAAGAGTAACATGGCCGTAATCATGCTTGATTTTGGGATTATTGCATCCCACTATACCGGCAATCCCTTTAATGTTCCCTTCCTTTATGGCATTCAGCAGGGGATCAAGGGAGCCGCCGAGGGCGGAAAGAATCGCCTCCACACTGAAGCCGGCCACGAACTCCATTTTTTCTGCGGGAATAAATACTTTCTCTTTGTTTCTCCGGGGGTAATTTTCGAC
>LFRM01185317.1_pt1 | contig 31759 bp, 32 predicted proteins | sample 618341 | NCBI WGS metagenome assembly LFRM01 (sample SAMN03654438, study PRJNA283298) | anaerobic digester metagenome | isolation source: pool of bioreactors CSTR01a, CSTR02a, and CSTR03a thermophilic anaerobic... | place: Denmark: Kgs. Lyngby | collected 2014-05-21 | reverse complement strand
TTCTAGCTGAGATCTTGAGCTTCATTCAACCAACGCCGGCCTGTCTCGCTGATCTCCCATATTCCCCGTGGAGAATCGCTACTTAATAACCCTTGTTTTACCAGATTGTTGCGCGCCCACTGCGCGGTATTGCGCCATCTCAATGTGTTGGGATCTGACGGAAGGGGTTGGTAATCTACGTCTTTTAGTTGCTTCTCCACCTTAGGCCCGACTAAGTCAAGTACGTTACTGACGGGAGCGGAGCCTCCCAACTCCACCAGAGCTTCCAGGATAGGTTTTGTGAAAGCAGATTCAGGAGTGCGTATGCCGCGGGGGAGTCGACCAAGGTTCCTCCGAAGTAGACTATCGGCCTGCTGTGTACTATCAGTCTCTTCTGTACTCAACTCGCAAATAGAGAACCATTCATCTCTTAGAGTAGAAACCTTGTCCCTGAAGCCTGTAATTGCCTCACTGCGATCCAGGTGTTTACGCGCCGAGTCGTAATCCTCAGATTGCATACAGGCTATGCTTGTTCGATTTGCAGCAGCTATAGCATCTTCGATAATCTCAAGGAGAATATCGAAGGCTGCCATTATGTCAGATCCCTCAGTGCCAAGATCCCGTCCGTTTTCCGTTTGCATTGTTTAGCTACCTCCTGTAGTCTTGACACGAAATCTACCATATGGGTTGACTCTTCGTGAGCTCACATTATTCCTCATGAGAAAACTATAGGCATTCAGGGCTGCTTATTTTCTGCGTGTACTCCTGTGAAGGTGACAGCGGACTCTACTACAGAAGAAGACTATGGAATTCTTGAATATCACGCATCCTAAACCTAATCCAACAGTGTTTCATAAGCTGCTGCGGCTGCTGCTCCGGCAATAGCCTCAGCCATCGCATCATAGATTCCGATAATCGTTCGCGCGGTTCGAAATTCCCCATATATCTTTTCATCATTCTTTTTTACAATGGGGAATGTGTTGAGAATGTATTCAACATCATCCCGGGCCAAGCCATACAGGTGAAAGAATGCTGCATCAAGTTCGCATCTGATGAGGAAACGCCGTTCATCGTCCCAGGGAGACAAACTGCTACTAAAGAAATTACGGGTGAGTGTGGATGTTGAGTCGTGAGACGTGCATAGCAACTCAATCACTCGAGGTGTGATCCACTGCTCCAATGACTCATCCTGAGTCCACGGTGCATTTTGGCAGTATGTTGATGGGGACATTACTGGCAACTGATTCATACAGTGGTAGGTGAGGTGAGTACCCCCTATTTTTTGACGTGCACAGTAATCAAAGGCAAGAGAAGAAAAGCTAGCTAATAGGCACAATAACTCAGATTTGCTCACAGTTGTGCTAAACATGAGCGGAAATGTGTGTCCCACGCCTACTCTCGGTACCACCCCGGCAATTACCGTCCGCTCGTTTGTCGTATTTGTAACATCTCGCCACCCCATCAGCCAATTTTTATTCCATTTCTCTGCAAGCCGTGCCTCCACTTCCTCCTCAGGTACCCAGTACCGAGGCATAACACACCGGTTAGGATTCATCTTCTCTTCAGAAGTTAGCTCTCTAGTAGTTGTTCCATCTCGAAGATATGTCGCCCATCTGTGGTCATAATGATGAACCATCTTGGCCTCATAAAGGGGTAGGTATTTCTTTTCATCCTTCAGAAAGACATTGCCTTCAAGATGCCAACCTTCCTCCTCAAGCTGGGTCCAGGTGCGAAAGAGATCCGAATCATTAGCCATGTGAAACATGGCCATAAAGCTTAGCCCCCATGGATTTTCCTCAGGCTTTCCATTTTTGCTATCCTTAATAAGTACTGGTGCACGCTGATAGATCTTCTTCGTCAGTTCTGCATCGCGTTTTGACCTAAACGTTGGAACGGTGAGAGTATTGGGGTTCAGTAGTTCGATGTCCTCAATTGTCAGACGCACGTGACGGTCTTCATCCTTCAGATCTTCAACCTGTTGGGCGAAGAAAACGAAATCTGCACCTTCTCTAGATGGCCGTTTAGATCCGGATATTGTGGTCAGGCTGAACTTATAACTCCTATGTACTCCTGGAAAAATCGCCTTCCTGTTCTCGAAGTCATAAAAGCTGACCAGGGAAGGTGCACCTTTTGCCCCCATGATGTCTTGAAAGAAGAATCTAGTTGTAAAATCCGTGGCAATACCTGAAGGTATCACTGTGCCTACCCGTCCTACAGGTGAGATAATATCTCGCATTGTCTCTGCAAATACGGAGTACGTATTGATGTCTCCGCGTCCGCAAAGAGGGTATCGGCCGCTGTTTCTCATCAGGTGGCTTTCCCCATCAGCCTGATGCAGATCCTCCATGAAATGCCTATATAGCCAAGGGTTACTCTCTTTCAACTTCTTGATCTTCTGTGCCCTGGCTGCTGCGTTCGGCGCTTGTGCAATACTCGGGCACCGACCTGCAAACCACTCTTTCTCCTGAATCTTCACTCTTTCCCACGGCGGATTGCCTAACACGACATCGAAGCCACCTGACCATCCCATAGCGGTATTCTCAGGCTGTCCTCCGTAGATTGGCGACTTGAAGACGTCGGGGAAAGCCACATGCCAGTGGAAGAACTTGTACTGATCAGCCAGTCGATCTACTTCTCTGCGAACCTCCTCGGACACAGAATCAGGCATCTTTCTAATGACTTCATAGACTGAATTTGTTATCGCAGGTGGCGCACCTTTCGTCTTTCTCCACACGAACGTGGCACACCACGCGTCAGCTTCGAACTTGAGATGGCGATATTCAGGCGACTCAACAATCTCTTGATAATGGAGATGCTTCTTTCTAATCTCGGAAATGGCATCATTGGATAACTCGTCGATTTCTACTATGGCCCTAGTCAATCCCGATGCCATCTGCACAGCAATGGGTGATTCCACATATCCGGCACCGTCTGCAACGAACAGCGCTGTCATACTGTGTTCTTCACGATTCTGCCGTCTGAATCGCGCAGCGATTTTTTTGTCATCTCCTAAAATAGGCGAGAAGGCATCATCAGGAATTCCTTTATTCATAAGTGCAGGCACTGTACCGAGAAGACTGTTGCCCACAAGTATCCTGTGGTCAAGAAATGAAAGAGGCTTTCCTTTATCCATCGCTTCCATCCATAGGTTGATCTTACAGAGTTCCACAGCCATAGGGTTCAGATCAACCCCATAAATACAATGGCCGATTACATCACGCAAAGCCCTCCTTATCTCTCCTGGTGAAGGTTCGTCCTCTCTTGTTCTGATGGAAGCTAACTTCCTCGCCATGCGGTGAGCTGCAGCAATCAGAAATGCGCCGCTCCCGCACGCCGGATCGCATATTTTGAGCGAAATGATAGCCTTTTCGGGTTCGGGCTTTCGGGCTGCTTCATTTAAGACAGGATCCAAGGCTGAGTCAAGCAGGCATTGAATGAGCTCGGAATTAGTATAGTAAGACCCTGTTGTCTTGCGGCTGCTTCCTGAAACCTCAACAAGCTCAAAACGGCCTGACTCAGGATCCATATCCGGGGCGAGCTCAAGCAGGGATTCATATACTCCTCCTATCTCTTCAGCCCCGATATTCTTGTAGTCGACAGCCATCCTTACGCCGTCTTTTGTCATGAACGCAAGTTTCCTTATGGCAGCTAAGAAATCTGCATTAGAAATGTCTGCACAAGCGAGATCCAGCACGAACGCAGGTGCCCATAGTCCTCCGCCCATTGGAGCAAGGCCAATTTCAGGAGTGCTTTCATCAGATCCAAGAGCTGTCATGACCACTTGAATCGAACGGTAAAGGTCAGGATGTTTACCTCCGCGGGTGTGTTCTGCAAGTTTTCGGAGTCGTCCTATAGAATAGTGATTCGCATAAACCTCTCTTACGCGCTGACCGGTTTCTTCAGGATGAAGCAGGTCTCTGTCTTCTGCCACAAAGAGAAATATGATCCGGTAAACCAATCGAAGCAGTTGATTCTTATACTCTTCCGGCAGAAGTTCACCGGCTCTGAGTTTCCTGCGTAATTCCTGGTTTCCTGAATACCTAAGGAATCCTGCGCCAAGTAATTCAACAGCTTTTTCCACTGCATCCCGTAACTCGTTCAGTGCACGTGTTCCTTGCTGTTTCGCCAGCTGGGCCCACTTTTCAAGCCACAAATCCCCTGGTGCTTCGCCTTCAAGTCTTGATTGGTGACACAGCAGCCAAAAGAGGGCAAAGTCGGAATACAACTCTCCTTCCATTATCGCTTCAAGATCGAATTCAACATATGATTGACGGGTTAGGCTAACATTATCCCGTAAGAGTCTTAGTTTGCGTCCGTTGGATACGATTCCCCACAGATGATCCTCGCTACGGTTGACGTATTCTTGTACAAGTCCGTGGGGACTGCTACGGGCTGCACCCGCTACTCCGGGGGTCCGCTTGTCCAGATCCACACCATAGCCTACCAAGTGTATGGGTATGTCGCCCCATACGTGCGATATGGGATAAGCCTTGCCATCCAGTTCCAGCCCACTTGCCCTGGGGAGCCTTCCGTAATGGAGCTCTTGGAAGATTACCCCGAGCCAGCGTTCGCGTGTGAGGCCGACTGCAGGATCATCCTCAGGAAGTTGTGAGAGCGCGTCACAAAACCCATGCCAAGCGCCGCGTACCCTGTTCCATGAACGCGCAATCGTCTCGTTTAGCCTTTCACCCTGGGCTAAGTGATAGGATTTAGAAGTAAGTCCGGGGAGAGAACGGTCTCCTGCAGCCACTCGCTGCATGAGATCCGGAGGCAGGAGCCCGCCTTCAGTTCGTACTGCGGCAAAGAGCCCGTTCACACGTCCCCTCATTCGTTCTTCCTCCTTCTGTTGTCAGGCAGGTAAACATAGATACCCAATATATCTGCGGGCAGACGAGGTTCAACTTTGTAGCGTACACCTTTCATCCGTGCGGCTGAACGCACTCGCCTATGTGCAGTAAGTAGGGACTCGGCCCTTTGACTCGCAGTCTCCTCTACATGCTTCATGAGTCCTTCATACCCCGCTACTACCTGTTTCACGAAGTGAAGTGCTTGTTCACGGTAGACATTACCTGTGGGGTCTACGTCAAGGAGCCTGTGGGCTTGAGCTTCATCGAGCCAAACAGGCTCATCAGAAAGTCCTTCATAAGCTAGAGTTATGGACTCCTCAGCCAGTTGTGAGCTTTCTTTGTTGTTAATGTATGTTGTTATATCGTACCTGTAGCGAATCAGGAGCAAAGTAGTCAGTTTTGAGACAGCGTTTGTCATCATTGCGCCGACTCGGCGCGCGACCGGTTCTCCGTAGGGATCGAGAGCAGACTCAAAAACATGCGAAGCCATGAATTCGACAAAGGGATGGGTGCGTTTGAGCCACTTGACTTCTTCAGGAACCGGCAGGTCAAAAGCTGCCTGAAATGTCTCAGGCGCGGCTAACGCATCTCGTAAGTCACGAGGCATCTCCTTGAGATCGAACGTCACTACGCCATTTTGGGATTGGACTGCCCCTCCATAGCTATTCACTGCACCTGTGAAGAAACGCCGAACATCAGCAGGGGTCATGATAGACCCTTCCGCTTCGTCAAGCGCGTCCAGTACTTCATCTGGTTTCAACGTATCCTGCGCAAACATGGTTCTGGAGCGCTTTTCTCTCTCAAGAGACTTCTCCCAAAGGGCGTCAAATGCGGTTCTGGCTAAGTAGACTTGATCCTCCATGCCTGGGAGCATAAGTTGAATAGCTTGGTCCGGACGACGAAGGCGCAGCCCTTCAATGATCGCTTCCTCCACAGCTTCTGCATTAAGCGGAACGGGAACTGAAATGCCAAGGCTGTTTCTGATAGTCTCATGTTTTCGGAGCAGCACGTCCAGGACGATTCCGTCTATCTGGTTGTCGAGGCCGTAATATGTAAGAACGCGTACTTCCGGACTCTTCTGGCCGAACCTATCTACACGTCCGTCTCGTTGTTCATGTCTTGTGGGGTTCCATGAGAGATCGTAATGAATCACAGCGTTAAAGCTTTCCTGTAAGTTAAGCCCTTCCGACAGGCAATCAGTGGCTACAAGCACTCGCTTTTTGTGATTTGCAAGATCTGCAACTTTCTCTTCCCTGAGAACATGAGGTAACGATCCTGTCACACAGGCGACTTCTACATCTTCAGGAAGACGCTTTCTAAGTTCTTTAGCAACGTATTCAGTAGTAGGGATGAACCGGCAGAAAACAATGGGGCTGAAACCATCTCTTAGGTACTCGTCCACGAAATCTACCATCTTGGTTAATTTGTAATCTTTGTTTCCTTCAAGAGATTCCGCTTGACGAGCCATGCGCGAGAGCAATCTCATTTCACTTCGGTCGACTTTGCCTGCTTGGGCTTCATCCTCTTCGATAGCGATACTTCCCGGGATAACATCCAGGCCTTCAGGGAGTTGTTCATCTGCGTCAATATCAAATACAGCCCGTCTTCCGATTTCATCGACTTGTTCCACTGTCTCTGCGTCAGCGACACCTGCCCGTGTCCTCATTGTGGCAGCGGCAGCTCTCGGGCTCGAAGCCAATGCACGGAGAAGCGCCAGGGCTGACCACCAACGCACCCTCTGTCTATGGGGCCCTCCTGAATCATCTGCAACAGTGTCCCTGGCATAGTTTATTGCCCTATCGAATAGTTGCTTGTACTCAGGGTGCAAAGTGTAATGTTCCTCTCTGGGATTACGTTTCGGAAACGGTGTTTGGGAATCAAGATAATGCTCTATATCAGCCCGTCTACGCTGAACAAAGTGCTGGGCTAATCTGCGGCGACGGGGTTCGTTTTGGGGGCCGGAAAGGTCCTTGGGGAAATCAGCAAACTCAGGATCGAGGAAGCTGATAAGTGAACGAAATGCGTCTTCTTTGCCACTATGGGGCGTGGCAGTGACAAACACCATGTGGCGCCCTGGGTCATCTGTCAGCTTCGACACTAACTCATGTCGTTGATGTCTTCCTCGTCTTTCAAAACCAAAAGCGCACGTGTGGGCTTCATCGACAATTACGAACTCAGGAGCGGTCCTTAGGAATTCCTCGCGTCTACGGTCTGATTTTATGAAGTCAAGAGAGACAATGACATGCGGATAGACTTCAAAGAGAGATTGTCCCATAGCGCAGTTACGTTCAAGGCGAGAGGCTGTAGATGACAGAACCAACTCAGCTTCAATATGGAATTTCCCAGAGAGTTCAGCCTGCCACTGTTCTGCCAGGTGAGGAGGACAGAGGACTGCGGTTCGCTCGATCTCTCCTCTGTCAAGAAGTTCGCGGGCTATCAGGCAAGCTTCTATCGTTTTGCCTACACCTACATCGTCAGCAATGAGTATTCTGACCGGATTAAGTTTTAGGGCCATTAAGAGGGGAACAAGTTGATATGGCCGGGGTTCCACCGCTATCCTGCCAAGGCAGCGAAGAGGACCGCAGTATGCCCTGGATGACAGTCTCGCTGCGTCCCGAAGCATTCTGCAGGAAAAGGACTCTCCAACATGTTCAGGATTGGGCAGATCAAAGTGGGCGGATTCCATGGATTCAAGGGCAGTAGATATGCCTGCTATTTCTCCTTCACCACCTAGGGGCCGAAGAAGCAGAAAGTTTTCTTTGGAGCCCGGAAGCACTACCCATTCTCTGCCTCTTGCGCGGACTAAGGCGCCTACTGAGAAGTCTGCATCTGTCATGTTGCACCACCCCTTCCAGATCCGTGACCTATCTTTCCGAAGATGTTTGGGTGCTCTGATATGATTCGTTCCCAATCATCGTCGTAACTGAAGCGGAGACACATAATGCCCAGCTCCGTGAGGACTTTCTCTTGTCGTCTATCGACCTCGATTTGATCGCTCATCTCGTGATCCGGTCCGTCTATGTACACAGCCACTGCAGGAGCAGAATCTATTTCATAGTAAAAATCAACTCTTGTATTCGCTACATCCAGGTACTTTTGGGCTTCTGTGGGAAGCCGTAGGTCAAGATCGGCAACATAGTTCAGCCATTTCCGCTCAAGATCAGATTCACACTTAGCTAGCAAAGCTTCTAAATGCTCTCCCCGTGGCTTGCCTACAGGGGAGGCTTTTGTTTGCGAGCTTTGCAGTTTCTTAAGGAGCTCGATGACCTTGTCATGCTTTCTGTCAAGGATTGCATGATCCATCTGGTTGGAATAGCTCATCAGACAGTCGTAGCATGCAGCCTCGCATCCTTCTTCCTCTTTGGGAGCAGAGCCAAGGTCTTCCAATGTGTCAGGATCGTAATGACATATTCGTAGGGCGCAAGATGCAGTTTCTGCTAAGGCGTTCGGATCATCGACAAGGTTACGAAGAACTCCTGCGCCTCCCTCGGAAGCTTCATAGAGAAGAATGAGACGCCTGTCATCTTTATCAGGAAGCGGTTCAGCAGCGAGTTCTGAATCTTCCAGTTGGTACTTAACTTGGATGGCATTCTTGAGGACTGCCTGGACCGTGGCCATGGCGGACTTGTCAAGCCTACGAGCAGGCTTGAATATGAGGCAGTTCTTCGTGTCATCAACATACGGAATAACACGTTCTTTGCGGCTTGTCATCTCATCTTCATCAGGCGCCGACTCATCATCTCGTTCCACGAGTTTGCTTCCTCTTGCCCATCGTCCTGTTTCCAAATCAAGCACAAAGCCGGGAAGGACTTCGTCTTCCTTACGCCTGAACCATCCCAGGCTTATCTTAGAGATAGTGGCGGAAGGCGCATATGTGATTGTTGCAATCTCATTGTTTTCGTGGAACACTTGGGCTACCCTAAAACTTGGCTTGCCTCCGACCGTAGCGAATCTGAAACCCACTTTGATGTCATAGCCCATTCTCTGCCGTTCTTCCTCATCACAGTTGATGCGGGCAGCCCGCTCTGTCGCGACGTTGGTCATTCTGAAAAGATTCGTCACAGCGCTGCCAAGCTTATGTCCACAGTTAGAACAGATGTTGATGTCATCACCGTCATTGAAAGGATGGACACAGCCGCATCTAGAGCATTGTTTCATGGTCTCGAGGGCAAGTTTAGCTTCATCGCCTTGGACAACCTGGGGTGGCAGGATGACCTTACGAATCTGATAGCGTGCACCTTCATGGTAAATGAAGGATCTTGGACCGAATTCAGATATAGCTAGAAAGCGTGGTCGGGAAATGTATTCCGATTTTCCTCTTGGACCACGCCGTCCAGGGATGTACGCAGACAGGGGCAGGCGAGGGAAGTTATACCCTGGCAAGAATCCTTCACCGGCAAAATAGCGATATGGATAGAAATCAGAGTCTTCGTAGCTTCTGTCATTGGCCAGCAAGCCTAGCTGGCGTACTGCCTCTTCACGTAGGCGTCCGGCACGTGTTTTCCTGCGGGAATCAGTGCACGACATATCGGTTTCTATTTTGAAGTTCCTCTCGGCTTGAGCCTTAGCTGATCTATAAAGATCTCTCCAGCGTTGGCATGCACGGTCAAAACTAATATATGCCTGATTCAGAACATCCTCAAGCCAGCGATCTGTATACCAATCGGTGGCCTGTAAGTCAGGCTCCAATGATTCCAGCACATGTCTTGCTGAAGCATACGCTCGTTTGAGTATGCTACGGTCACGGAGGGCAGATGCAATGCTTTCGTTCACTGCAAGAGTTGGGTTTTCATCTGACACATCGAGAACGTTAACCATAGATGAGCCCAATGAAATTTCAGCCTCGAAAAGGAATATGGCGTGAACATGCGCTCTTAGCAAATCCTCATTTGCCAACTCCATACGCGGTGGTAGAACAGAACCTGCCACCATCAAGCTGGGTCGGCGGAAGAAGTACTGATCGTGTGAACTGAAAGTGGAACAATAGGTGACCACGAGAGCAGGTTGCCCGCTCCGACCGGCACGGCCGCTGCGCTGGGCATAGTTTGCAGGACTTGGGGGAACGTTGCGCATATTGACTACGGCAAGATCCCGAATGTCAATTCCTAATTCCATAGTAGGAGAGCAGTAGAGCACAGGGAGCTGCCCTTCACGAAACCGTCTCTCCCTTTCTAACCTGTGCTCGGCCGATACTTGAGCAGTGTGCTCCCTTCCTTCCATTCCTTGAAAGTCTCCGGCTTTTTCAGTGTAGTGTTCTATGAAGAACGGGTTTGCTTTCTCGAGCTTCTCTGAGCTATGCCATGTCCGTAAGGGATCAGGCTGGGGATTTGTCCCGTCTCCGGCTTTCCATATCATCGCACTGGCTTTGAGCTGATAGCCCGGGATGTTTTCGATTTGCCGACGATACTCAGGGACTTCAGTGATGAGCCCTCCGTATAGAAGTACGCTTAGGAGATCTCTTAGAATAATTTCTGCGTCATCCAGGCCGAGCCTTGCGGGATAGTCTAGGAATGTCGTGCTTCGTCGCAGATAACTGCAGTATAGGCCTCTTCCCGAAGCATATAGATCATCAGGCCTGGAACGTATTATCGTAGGACGGGGGCAGGGGAATAACGCGGCAGCTTCTCTCATTCGCTCTTCGGGATCGATGACCCATGGTTCAATAAGATCTTGCTCACTTCTTCGCCGAATAACATTACCATAGTCGGGGTTCAGGCACTCTGCACGGATGGCGAGGCCTCGTCTCATGTAGTCCAAAAGCACATCACATACAGTCTTTCTGGTCTCAGGTGATGCGTTTGTCAACGCCGGATGCTTTCTGTCCCACACGCTTTCGTCGGTGCATAATTCATCCAAAGCCATGTATTCTATCCGGAGCAAGTCACATTGCTCAAGATTGGGTGATGTGACTCGCCAACCTCGTTCCAGGTCGCAGTAGAGCCGATAGTCCAGGACACTGTGCATAGCTTTACGAGCCCGAGTCCGCGCTTGGTAGTCGAGGCCGCCCTCGCCGACTGATGCGTATGCTTCCAGAGGCAGATTCATGGCATCAAGGACTTTGATAGGGAGCATATCATGAGTCAGTCCGCTACCTCCCGCCTGTGCCATGGCTCTGAAGAGCGCTGAACGGATTAGGCCTACCTGGACGAAGTCATTAAAATGGCCTGCTTGCAGCGATGCATCTTGTCTATTGTCTGTAAAACTGAGAAGTTTGCGAGTGCTTTCGTCCAGTTCAGGGCATTGTCTAAGGGATTGTACTGCGGAGAGGCTGATTATCGTCGTTGCGCTGCTGCGTCCTTCTGTGGCCAAAGTAGCCAGCTTCCCGTACTCTCCGCCCCGAGCCGAAACATAGGCGATGTCACAGTACGGGCAAAACTGGAAAGGCGAGGGTATGAAAGCGCAGGCAACTGTATCATTGTCCCCGGGTCTTACAGCTACTCCGTCGGGACGAACATGAACCAGTCTTGGGACTCTTCCTTTATCTACGTAGTATCTCCTGATCCTTTGTCCCGTTGGCGAGTCATCCACCCAGCTGCCTGGAACCCTAGCCGCCACTCCGTCATAATCTGCCGGCCAAGGCTTGTCTTCATCAATGTAAAGATAGCCGGGCAAGAAGTTGTGATCGCCTTTGTCTGCATCGATAGGTTCATCTCCGAACTGCCGAGGTTCGTACCGCGATTCCCCGGTCTCAGGTTGAATGATCTGAGTTACACAGTAGTACTCGTGGCCGCATTCACGACAGAATGCGAGAGGATAAAGGACTCGGGACCTGTCTTCACCCGGGACATAACGTTGTCCCCTAAGGGTTATGTAACGCTTACCAGGGGGCTCAAGAGATGTGTATGTAGTGTCGCCTCTGCTTATCATCTGGTGAACCTTGAAAGCAAACGGAGCTGCCTTGCTTTCCGGATGTGCATTTAAGGGATCATAGCTTGCGGCGAGCTGATTCTGGATTGCCTCTACACAAAGATTTTCATCAACACCGGTAATCTCCGCAAGCTTTTGACCTGCACCCTTTGATCCTGTTATGCTTATGGGGGTTTGACGAATAAGTCTTCCAGTTGGCTCCTGGCGACCCACACCAAGCACGCTCTCTATCCAGACAGACAAAGGATCATTAGTAAATGCATCATAACTGTGGAGAGGATATCTTTCAGGGTGGGAGATTCGATGCCTGAGCTCTTCAATAAATCGGGGATCGCAGAGATCTCGTTCCGGAGTCACCCGACACAGTGTTTCGCCTATGACATTCTCGGGCATAACCAAGTCACCGAAAAGCAGGCTTGCTGCATAAGCCACCTGTTCTCTTTGCTCGTCAAACGTACCTTCGCTCGCCAGAGTGGCTGAGGTTCCAATACACTGTAAATTCGGCGCCTCAAATGCTTCTCGAACTCGGCGAACCAGCATTGCTACATCAGCGCCCTGACGGCCTCGGTAAGTATGTAATTCGTCAAGAACAAGAAAGCGGAGATCTTTTCCTGCTTGCACCAACCCTTTCTCACGAACACGGGTTAATATCAGCTCAAGCATGACATAGTTCGTAAGAAGAATGTCAGGCGGGTTCTCCTGTATCTCCTCACGGTCTTTCATTCCTTCTTGTCCTGTATACCGTCGGAAGGTCACCGGTTCACGGTTCTCAGGGTATCCATGTTTAAGGTATCTGGAGAGTTCCTGCATTTGGCTGTTCGCCAGCGCGTTCATGGGGTAAACGATAATCGCCTGTATGCCTTTGCCTGAACCTGTCCTAAGGACATGATTGACAATGGGGATTATGAAAGCCAGGCTTTTGCCGGAACCTGTTCCCGTAGTAAGAACGTAATTGCCTCCGCTGTTTGCTGCACGAATAGCTTCTTCTTGATGCTTGTAAAGACGGAGCGGTTTGCCCAGGCTGTCACGGGTCTTGCCATGGCGGAAAATCCTGCTGCATTCCGGATGCAGTATGCCCTCCTCAACAAGGTCGTTTATGTAATTTACTTGCCCATAAGAAGGGTTTAGCTGTATCAACGGTTCTGGCCACAGCAGTCCACGTTGGAATTCTTCATGTACCTTACTCCGGATCCGCTCATCGTTGATATGTATGAATCCGGTTACGTACTTCTCGAAGTCGGTAACAAGTTGATCCCGAACTTTGAAGACATTGAAGATCTTACCCACACATGTCCACCTGCCCGTATTTCAGCATGATTTTGGAATATGATCCAGCAAGTTACATATAATTACGATAGGTAACATTTGAGGGGTTCATCCCCAATTCTTCTACATATACCCTTATGATCCTTTATTCCTAGTTCGTTATAGGGATATCCGGCAAAGCTTACTGGTTGCTGAACGAGCAGGATGCACCAAATGCTTGTCCTGTGTGATGGATACACGCTTTTTCAGCACTACCGATCAAGTAGGGGAGGGGAGTAGTAAGAAGAGGACTCATGAACTAGGGACTTTCTTGTTACTGATAAAACAGGAGGCCAGAGCCTGGGGTTCGTGAGGACCTAAACTCTGAATAGGCTAACTGAAGGATCTTCTAGAGAACCTGGCATTGGTGAGATAATCGTGTTGGGTTTTGGACTGAAACCTCAAAGCTATGCATTTTCGCGTGTCTGTTCGTGGAAAGTGGGTATGAACCATCCCCGCCTAAATACTCATGTGTTTCATTTTCAAAAGGAAACGTAGGAATAGCGGAGAAGCAATTGTAGCAATAGGCTGAATCTCGATCTTGACAGTAACCCTTGTTTGATGCCATAAGCCATCGTAGCGGTTTGATTCAACATGGCATTCTCGGCTCTGCGCTGGTTGGTTAAAAGGAAATCTGATGGTATTTCGTTAGGCCTATAGGGACGGTTTGTCAAAACCTAAGTGACGTCGCACCAGCGTTTGGACTGCACCAATAGCCACGTAGACATGGGGAACGCCTGCACGATGCATGTAATTGTTAGCCTTAAGTAATGGTTTTGAGGTGACATCAATTGTCCCCGTCCTGAAGACTAGGAGGTCCAAAAATGATATATTCTGAAGAATACATTTGTTACGCTGCTAACCAAGTTGGTAGAAGCATTATAGATCTGATAGAAAACAAGTGGATAGGAGACATTTACAACACGTATGTAGAAGTGATAGAAGAAGTCTTGTCCGAGTTTGGAGTTGTTGCAGAGGAATTAAATCAAGAAAGGTACAATCGTTTATTCTTGGAGTTAATCAGCTATTCTTTAGGCTTGATTATGCCTATTTCTGCGAACATTTTTGCTCAGAAAGAACAGGAGTTATTTCCCACGAAAGAGGGAATAGCTTTACAGGACCATTTATGTTTTTGTGATGCAGTTGCTTCGATTATTGAAGCACGAATAATAGATTTGAAGCTAGATCGAGTCAAGGAACTTGTTTTGGTCAAGTATGAACCAGAAATTCAGTTTGGTACTAGTCATAAAAATATAGATTGCTGGAATCGGATCGAAGAGTATGTCAAGATTCAATTAGGAATAATGAGGGAACAAGGTGAAGAGATTGTAGTCTTTGGAAAGTACATTGGGAAAGCACTCGATCCAGAGCATTATCCCTCCCTAGAGATTATCGGAATTGTCTATGCTAAAGAAATATTACTCGATACCGTAAGAGAATTGAAGAAGGCCTTTACATGTTAGCTTTGACAGTAGTGGGATTAACGTGCTTTCCATTTTTGCCATCGTGGCCACAGCGAAAAAGGTTTTTAACAGGTTATCCATTGGTGAAAGAATGTATATGGTAACTAAAGGAAAAGAGTGGATTCAGGTAATTCCGGCGCTTCGATTCAAATCGGCGAGCTTAAGTCCTTTAAGACCCGCCAAACGAAAGTATTTCAAGGAAGTGTCCGGCTTAGTGCCCGCGGAGTGTTACGGGTCGTAGGAGGAATTAGCAATCACAGGAAGGGAAGTGTTTTGGCATGGCAATACCTGATTTTCAAACAATCATGTTACCGTTGCTAAAGTTTGCCGGTGACAAAAAGGAGCATTCCACACGGGAGACAATTGATGCGCTAGCCGAGGAATTCGGATTGACGGAAGAAGAGAAAGAAAAACTACTACCTAGTGGTAAGCAAGCTGTCTTTCCTAATAGAGTCGGTTGGGCAAAGACTTATCTCACGAAAGCAGGCTTGTTAAAATCAACTAGACACTCTTATTATGAGATTACAGAACGGGGACTAGAGGCTTTAAAGAAGAATCTATCTTCAATCGATGCGACGTACTTAGAACAATATCCTGAATTTGTCAGTTTTATATCTCCTTCAAAAAAGAAAGATCATGACCCAGAAACCTCAGGAACAAATGGTAAAATACAAAAAACTCCGGTAGAAGTGTTGGAAGGTGTTTATCAGGAACTAACACATAGTTTAGCGCAGGACTTGATAAATAAGATAATGGAGTGTTCTCCAACGTACTTTGAGCGATTAGTAGTTGATTTGCTTCTAAAGATGGGTTATGGGGGATCTAGGAAGGATGCTGGAGAAGCAATTGGAAAAAGTGGAGATGAAGGAATTGATGGCATTATTAAAGAGGACAGACTTGGCCTTGACATAATTTATATACAAGCCAAGAGATGGCGCAATCCTGTGGGACGTCCTGAAATCCAAAAGTTCGCAGGTGCCTTGTTAGGTCAGCGTGCAAAGAAAGGAATCTTCATAACTACTTCCACGTTTACAGATGAGGCGAGAAAATATGCTGCCTCAATTGATAATAAACTGGTTCTTATTGAAGGAGAAGAGTTGGGACGTCTCATGATAGATCACAATATTGGTGTGTTAACCGATATTGTCTATGAAGTAAAAAGAATTGATTCGGATTATTTTGAGGAATAAGCTAAGAAATAAGCTTTCTGAACATAGGGGATCTAAAGTTTGCTTGAAGCCAACAATCGCTTGAGAAGTTGACATAGCCCCCTCCCGAAAGAATTGGATCCCAAAAGGGACTGCTTTTGAGTGGTTGGGACCACATATTCTATCGAAGCCCCTCAACTTAAGCGGAAGGCATTGACCAGACTCAGCGGTTATGCCAACATCGTCACAACACGAGTGTGAATCCTAAGTCGCTGTTTCGGCGACCCTTGGGCGAAGTGATCTTTATGCAAACACTCACTTCCTCTTCAACCGTATAGCCTCCTTCTGCACGTCTCTTTGGATCAGGTCTTCAAACTCGTGAATGAATGACACCATCATATGAAACACCTCTCGGGGTTTCCGACAACTATCGTAACAAACGCCGAGGGGTTATGTTTAAGGGTCCGATGGAGCTTGCCAGAATAAAAGACCTCACATCGTTCCGACTTTTCTGAGCCACCCTTCTGGAAGTGGAAGCCACAACCTCCTTTTCCCTTTAGAATGGGAATTGCACCTTCTTGCACTAAGTCCCCAGCCAGGACTTTGGCGAAGCGACTGTTGGGGGCGTAGCCGAAAACACTCTCGTTATGTGAGTGGGACACGCCTTTTTTATGCACAGTTTCCTTCAGATATGTTATAATAACACTGAATTCAGCATTCTGATTTTGGAGAGGAAGGTGAATGCATGTTTAGCGTAAGAATGAATGAACGGGGTCAAATTACCATTCCTAAAGAGCTTAGACGAAGAGCGAAATTAAATCCCAAAGATAATCTCCTCGTCGATCTTGATGAAAAAGGGAGACTGATTATCACTAAGAAAGACTTCTTTTCAGATTTGGAAGATCTCATTAGGCGAGACTTGATCAATGAGGGCTATAGCGAATATGAAATCTCATCTATGATTCCCGAAAAGAAAAAGGAATTGGGAGAGGCCCTATTAAGGATGTCCGCTGATGTTCAGTCAGAGATTACCGATGGTAAATATTCCACCTTAGAAGATCTGAACAAAGAACTGGATCCGAACGTGTCCTAATCCCCGTGGAATTTCAGTGGCGTAGTATTACGCTGTTTTCCTTTCATTTGCTACCTGATCCTCTTCGTCAACGTTAGTCAGCCTCTGAATTTCGGAGATTAAGACACCCATGGAACGGTATCCTGCTATGCGATTGGTGCGGTTCTCCGCATCAAGTAAAGCTACACATACCCAACGCCGGACCATAGTACCGTTTTTCCAATTCTTCACGTTCCTGATACCTTTAGCAACCACGCTGAAGGCGGATTCAATAGTGTTTGTTGAGCGTAGACCTCTCCTAAGTAGGCCGGGTATGTTTAACCTTAGAATGTTGTCACCCGTAGTAATGTCAGCTTTTATCGAAATTCTAGCTTTATCCATCTGTGCTTCCAATGATACCCTGAATCCATCATAGTCAGCTTCATCACGTATAGATTCTATGCCTACCAAAACTATGTTTACGCCATCATTCACTGGTACAGATAGAATTGAATCAAATGCTTTCAAAACAGAATCCTTTGTTACAGGATAAGATTTTATCGTTGCATCCATGTCTACTGTCGAACGCATATCTATGCCAACGAGTGCAGCTATTAACATACCGCCTTTTAGTATAAAGTTATCTTTCAACTCAGATAGCGATATTCTTTCAAGAAGTCGTTCCAGCATATAATTTCTCAAAAGAATCTGCGCGTTTATATCGGTCTTTTTTGAGATGTTCTTTATTAGATCTTTTAACTGTCTGAGGTTTTTCATGTCAGTATCTCCACATATTGCCTAATGATTCTTTGAACATCAAGTTTTTTAGCATACCTTAATAATAATGGGACGTTCTTGCCTTTCGTACCCAGATATCTTCTAATTGCTTCATTTAAGATTGCAACATCAATATTGTTACGATTACGGACAATATCGCAAATAGTCCTTTCCTTGTTATACACTCGAATAGGCCTTGCAAATAAGGTTTCTGACTTCGTGACTCCCACTAAGTGAAGTGATCTCTTAACGGTATAGACCTTAATGCCTTCGTGTCTTAGGTGAGAAGCGTTATATCCATAAGGGACAGTTACGGTCAATTTGATTGGGTCTCTATCTGTTAGCTCGTGCAAATATAAAGCTGTATCGTGGGAAAAAACGGCTTTTTGGTTTCTTGCTTGCAGTCGATACATTTCATCATCAAATGAATCAGGTGCGAGGTACACGCCTGGAGAGATTCTCTCAAGTTCATTTTCTCTTACGAAAAGTGTTAGGTAGTGGCGTGGGATACCTGCTTCTTCAACTTCTCTTGTAAGAATTAGACCATTTTTTCCGACTATCAATTCCTCTAGTCGCTCTCGGTAATTCGTGCTTATCAACCCCTTTGCGATTACGCTATAATGATATGCAAGTTGAGCGTAAATGTAAAGGATCCAATTTGGTTAAGGACTTCAGTATCATATTCCTTTGGAAGGGTCTGTCAAATTGCCTTCTTAGGGGAAAAATGCGAACGGAATAGAATCAATTGTGAAAGCAAGCCAAATCTTATCCTCGCCGTACTCAATCAGTACCGGTTCAATTCGAAAGTCAACCGAGCGCCTAAGTTTGAGCAATTTGACGTGTTCATCAAAATAGTCGCTGTTTAACTTGTCTGCGATAACAGCTATATCAATTCCGAATCTGACGTTGCTGTCCCCTTGGCATAGGATCCGTTCAGCAAGAACACTAGAAAACCTACTTCTCTTTATGGATTCTTTGTCCGACACGAAAATCGGAGAAGTCACGCATGGTTGACTATCGAACCGGTAACACGGATCTAGTCACTTACTTGAAGCTCCAGGGAACCATCAAAGTGCTTCCCTTCGAAGATAAGGCCAGTTTCCTCCTATTTGATTTCATTTTTTCCAATGAGTTTTGATGAGATAACATAGGCAAGAATTACTGTAATGAGACTTGCCAGAATACAGGTCAAAAAATCCTTTGCTTCCGCACCTGTTCCACCTCCACCATGTAGATATTTCAGTTCTCCAATGAGCCCATGGATAGAGTAGGCAAAGGGATATCCGATCCAAGCTTCGGTATTAGCGACAAGTACCCCTGGCACTACAAAGAAAAGACTAATTCCAGCTGACAAAACGGGACTTGAAAGAAGCTGGGAGATCACCCAAATCACCATGACAGAGGCTATGTTAAGGGTAAACACCATGAACACTAGCTTCATGTCGTAAGCAACAGGTACGCTAAGTTCTCTCTTAATGGCTTTTAAAGCAGCCATCATACCTACATTATGAATTACCAGATAGACCATGGATGCAAGCGCCATATAAAAGATCAGGACACAGAGTTTTGCTGCATTCATCATCCACGGGTTATAGGGTAAAGAAAGCATCTTTACAAACCCGTTATTCTTGCTCTCTATCGCCTTCATCATCGTTGCCACAATGATCATGAGAAAAGGCAGGAACANNATTCTCCATAATCTTGTCCTGGTAAGTTGGAATCGTTGTATCTAAATTCATGCCGGTCATAAAAACCATAAATACTGCCGTTACAATAAAGAGAATGACAATCTTCGTTCGCTTCGTTTTTTGCAATTCAAGTTGCAAACTTCTGAGGAAATTCATACACTGAACTCCTTTCATCCGATTTTCTTTTCCTGACTCAAAATGCAACCAATAAGTAAGAACACTATCGCAGCGCCGGCTGCGACTCCTAGCCCCTTCATCATCCAGCTTCCATTACAAGTGAAGAGGCGGGTGTACAAATAAAAGGGATGAATAAGCACAAAAACAGGGACTGTATGGGGTAGCACGGAACCACTAAGGTATCCAAAAACACCAACCCCAAGAGGCACCCACAAGTTCTCAAACAAAGCAGAAATCGCAAGCATAAAGCAGATGATGGGAACGCCTAGCACAAAGCCTTGAAGGCTGTAACACACGGTCACATCAAAAAGGCCTTTTGTCTCTGTGAGAAGCAGCTTTCCTGCACCAACTAGAGCTACGCCCTGAAGTAGGACCATAAGGCCATAGGCCAGGCTAAGATAGAGGGCCTTTGAAAGAAACATCTTCCATATGGGCAAAGGAAGAGTCTCCATCTTCTTCATGCCCCCATCCTGATATTCCACCACATACATGAGCGCCGCCATAATCACCAGCCCCAGCATGTTTAGGCTTCCGATCAAAGGTACATGGGACTCAAAAAACGCAACCGTCTGAGAAGAATCCGTTTTGAGAACACCCAAACCCCGGAACTTGATATTTACCATCGGAAAAGCAAAGGCCAACGCCACCAGTGCCAGAATGACAAAGGGGATTCCCATACGCTTCATTTTCTTTCTTTCAAGAACAAAAGAGTATCCCATTATAATACCGCCCTTTCTTTACGGGCACGGTTATCCGCCTCCACCATCGATAGGAACATATCTTCCAAACGTTCATTGCCATAGCCCTTCGCATGACCAAGACCTTTTAGCTCTTTCATCGTTCCCTGGAAGAGAAGTCTGCCGTGGTTTAGCACGCCCACGTCGTCCACCATCAACTCTAGTTCGGACAAAATGTGTGATGAGATCAGTACAGTCGAACCAAAGCGCTTCGGCAGAGAGCGGATGAGGTTTCTGATTTCGTGCATACCGGTTGGATCAAGACCATTGGTGGGTTCATCCAGAATCAAAATGGGCGGATTTCCAAGCATCGCTGACGCCAGTCCAAGACGTTGTTTCATTCCTAAGGAGTATTTCTTGGCCAATCGGTCTTTGTATTCAGTAAGTCTGACCAGATCTAACGCTTCATCTATGCTACTCTGAGACAGTCCCAAAATCTTCCGAACTATATCCAAATTCTCATAGCCGGTGAGATTGCCATAAAAGGCTGGCGTCTCAATAAGGGAACCGGTATTTGATAGAATCCTTGCCCTATCCCTTGGCATGGTCATGCCGTTCACTTGAAAGCTCCCCCGTGTAGGTTTCACAAGGCCCAGGAGCATTTTCATAACCGTGGATTTTCCTGCGCCATTAGGACCTAACAGGCCGTAGATGTGTCCCTTCTGAATTCTCAGATTCACATCGTTTACCGCTGTAAAGCACCTGTATTTCTTCGTTAGTTGGTTTGTTACAATCATTTTTTTGCGCCTCCTTTGTTCAGTTCTATCCTAGCAAGCCAACCTTGTGTCATTCTTGTGTTGTCCTTACATTTACCTTAAATCAGCATTTAGCAGCCTTGTTACAAGGGGCTCATGTTATAATTGACCTAAAACCGGACTGGAGGCGCAACGTTGAAAGGCGACCACACAAAATCCAAGAGCATCCTCCTTGTTGATGACGAAGAGGATCTTCTGAACATGATTCGCGAGATTTTGCTGGATGAAGGATACTCCAATATCATATCTGCCAAGAACAAACGGGAGGCGCTGCAGAAATTCTACGAGGCAAAACCAGACATGCTCATTTTGGATATCATGCTGCCGGACGGAGACGGTTTTTCACTTCTCGAAGAAATACGGAAAAGCTCCGATGTTCCCGCTCTTTTCCTATCTGCCAAAGACGCCATGGATGACCAATACTATGGTTTTTCTTTAGGTGCTGATGATTATCTTACGAAACCCTTTGATGCCATGGACCTAAAGCTACGGCTTCAGGCAATACTTAGGCGAGCCTACCCGGCTCCGATTTCCACGGTTAACCTCAAGAACTGTCATGTGAATTTTGAAACAGCCACCGTAGAGAGAAAAGGGGAAAGCTACCCCTTAACAGCCAAGGAGTCTGCCATCTTGAAGACCCTTTGTGAAAACGCCAATCGCATCATATCCATCGATGCCCTGTGTCAGGCTGTATGGGGAGATGCTTACTTTGGTTACGACAACTCTCTGATGGCTCATATCAGGCGAATTCGTGAGAAGATTGAGGAGAATCCCTCTTCACCGGAGTCACTCCTTACCGTGAAGGGCCTGGGCTACAAGTTGGTTGTAGAAGGAGGGAACTAGTTTGCCTTCTATCGCTAAGTACATCGGTAAAAACCTTCTCTTCTTTCTGATTGCCCTTTTGGTTCTGTTTCTGGTCAATCTGGCTGCCTTCATTGGAATCGGCTATGTTTCCATGAAAAACAGCGGGGCTCGGCTGGAACCAGGGATAACCAGTGAAGAAATGGTCCGAGAGATCAACCGAAATCCATCTCACATCCATATTGGAGCAACTTTACTTGACAAGCTTGATCAGCATGGGATCTGGGCTCTGGTTATGGACAATGACACCGGCGAAGTAGTCTGGACCCATAGGTTGCCTCCGGATATCCCTAAAGTCTTCTCACGCAAGGATGTAGCGCTTTTTTCAAGATTCTATCTTGAGGATTATCCGGTATTCACCTACCTCTGTGAGCGAGGCCTGCTCGTTCTCGGATATCCAAAGGACAGCTACTTCAAATTTCCAGCAAACTACATGCTCATTCATGATGCAAGGCAGCTCCCTGCGATTGTACTAATCTATGTCGGACTCAACATCATGCTGGTCTTTATCATCTACATGTTTTCGAAGCAAAAGCTCTTGAGAACCTTGATTCCCTTATCGGATGCCATGAGTAAATTGCCTAACACGCCGATCCAGCCAATTCAGGTGAAAGGCGAGCTCTCTTGTCTGGCGGAAGCGATAAATGCCACTTCAGAGAAGTTACGGGAGAAAGACACTGTACGAGCTAATTGGATTGCCGGCGTATCCCATGACATTAGAACGCCACTGACACTGATACTTGGCTATGCTGATAAACTATCACGAAGCAAATCTATCCCGGCCGAAGAGAGAAGGGAAGTTCAGCTTATTCTCACCGGTGCCACCACTATCCAGAGGCTGGTAGATGACCTGAACATGACATCGCGTTTAGAACATAATCTGGTTCCCCTGAATCTTTCATCTGTAAACTTGGTTTCCCTCTTACGCCAGATTGTTGTGGATGCAATGAATGCCGATCGCGCAGGCAAGTATAGTTTCGGTTTTGAAGCGGAAGAATGTACAGTACCTCCTGTTATCCAAGCTGACCGAAAACTTCTGGAACGTGCTCTTAACAACCTTCTTCAAAACTCTATGAAACACAATCCGGAAGGTTGTTCCATCCGCATCAGCATAACAAAAGAAGCCCAAAATGTGCGTATCCTTATTGCTGATGACGGAAGAGGCTGTACCAAAGCGCAGTTGGAACAGGTAAACCAACCCATGGAGCAACTCATGGCGTCCAAGGATTATCTGAACAGAAAGCATGGGCTAGGGCTTGTCATCGTAAAACAAGTGATTTCTCTACACCATGGCACCATTGAATTTATTAGTGCTTCGGCTAAAGGATTCCAAAACATTGTCAGGCTTCCACTGAAAGGTGGGCGAAATCACTAGATCTGTACATCTCTTAGGATAAGGTCTTCAAACTCGTCAATGAATGACACCGGCTCAAGGATTGCTTTATCCTTTTCTAAGTTCAGATAAACGTAATCTCCGGTAAAGAGCTGCTCTCGTACTTTCTTGGGTAAGGTGATCTGCCCTTTAGGGCTGATTTTCAGCTTCAGTCGTTCCATGTGATTCACCTCAAAGTCCAAGTCTAACACAGGGCACGTAAAAAGTAGAAGTAAAACACATAGACATCGAACCAGATTAGAGCATATATGGGGCAAAGAGAGAAATCTGAGATATCCAAGTCATGAATCATGCGCAGGCTCTTTGCGAGAACTCCCACTACTTTTCAAAAAGGAAAGGCGCAATTCCCCGGACAACCTCGGGGTTTACGGGAAGAGGGAAGAGGGGATAAAGGCCGTACGTAAACAAAATGACTTGCTGATGCAGGAAGAGAAAATGCCGGAAAGAAGTATTACTTGTTCCATATCTGCTTAGTGGTGATGCATGTGCTTATTCAATGTACAAAAGCCCTGCTGGATAAGGTGAAAATCAGTCCAAGTGAGCTGAAATCTCCCGAGGGCTACGAAGAGTTGCCCTGTGCCTTGATGGCCTGGCAAGCTAACTTAGTCAGTATTAACAGGAGAAAAGCCATTGTATTGATGAATAATGCAACAAGATATCCGGTGGTCATATACAGGCCGAGGCCAAAGGACTTTGCCAGGATGAAAGGCCTTATTCGGGAGGCTATTGTTGTGGCATTGCGTATGGAAGGCATCTGTGAAACCTTTATTGAAAGGTACATGGCTGCTGCTGGGGAGATTGAGTTTTCAAAAACGACAAACAGAAGCATGATCTCCAGACTCAATCGGTCCGTCTATGAAGTAGGCGCCATGCATGACTGTCTGGATGAAAGCACATTGATTCAAAGGTACATCAGTATTTCAGCAGGGCGACTTCTTCAGGGCTCATCGAGAAATGATTACTTTGTTCCCATCGAGAGGATGATTGAGTGTCTTGAGACCTACCTTGACAAAGATGGGAATGGCATTTGTCGATCGGTTTTAGACGTAGAGCTATATCAACTGAAGGTACAGATTGAAATAGAAGGATTTGATATATGGAGAAGAGTCTTAGTGCCGTCAGTCCTCTCCTTTCTGCATCTGCACGATGTTATTCAGACAGTCTTTGACTGGCATGGATATCACCTTCACATGTTTGAAGCCAGAGGGCAGGGGTCAAAGGTAAAGCAGATAGTAATGGACGAGGGCCTTGAAACATTAGAGTGGTGTGACGTTAACTCTTGCGATATCCTAGAGGAACGGTTCACGGCGCTCAAAGACATTTTCCCGGATCATGAGGAAGTCACGTACACGTATGATTTCGGTGATTCATGGAATCACACGATAACACTTGAAAAGGTAGTGCGTTCCAATGCAGTTGAGGTGACCTATCTGGATGGAAAGGGCGAAAGACCTCCGGAGGATGTAGGCGGGGTCGGTGGATATATGGAATACATACGAGTCATGGCAGACGATACAGGTCCTGAGCATGAAAGCATGAAAACCTGGGCTAAGAGCTAAGGTGAAAGAAAACAGAGTCCGGAGGAGATAAACAGTAGACTCAAGCATTGAATAGGTTGATATGCGTATTTGCCTTTGTAGCTGTAAAGATGTTCTGTTGACTCAGAATCAAATTTTACATGTGCTTCCATTAGGTGGCTAACTGGCTCGGACATGTCCTAGACTAGGATCATGGGGAGGGATAGACATTGAAAAAGATAGGAAGAAATGAGCCCTGTCCATGCGGGAGCGGCAAAAAATACAAGAAATGTTGTTTGGATAAACTTAAGTCTAACCCTATACCAGTTCACTTACAGAGCCTTTTGTCGTATGAAGAAGTAAACGAAATGAGTACAGAGGAAATTATTGAACGGTTGGATAGTTTTGGTATCCCCTTCAACAAAGACACCTTCCTGCAAGACATTGAAAGATACTATTCCGCGGAGGAGATTTCAGAGAATTGGTTTGAGACCTTCAACGTGACCGCGGAAGGGAGGGATGAGGACTTTCCCTGGCTGGCTGCATGGGTTTTGTGGGAAAGACTGGTGCCTGCCAATAATCCATCCAGTTGCCAAGTGGGGAATCTGATTGATTCAGGCTACGGATACTTAGAAGCCGGCAATCCCAAAAAGGCCTGCGATGTCTGGTTAACGGTATGGGAAGCGATAAAGTACAGATGCAAACCGGAAGATAACAAATTGGATGTCTTTGACCAGCGGTATAGTGGAGAGTTCTATATTAGCAACCTGTGCCAGGATCTCGAGGTTGAACTGCACAACGCCGGGGGGCATGACAAGGCCTATTTTGAAAAACGAATTGACTATTGTAGGGAATTCTTGACCCTGTTCCCTAATGAAAAAGAGTTGATCACTCATAACATGAGACGCGCCATTGCAGACTCATATGCAAGTCTGGGCGATTATGAGCAGGCTGAATCGGAGCTTAAGAAGTTGGTGCAAGATTATCCGAATAACCCATGGGGATACATTGCATGGGGGGATATCTACTTCTTTGATAAAAAAGATAACTACGACAAGGCGAAAGAGCTTTATCTGAGAGCTTTGGCTATCGCGGAAAACAAATACGATATCATGGCAGTGAATGAGAGGCTTGAAGACTTGGAGGACGCGCTCAGACAATGAATGACACCGGCTCAAGGACTGCTCTATCCTTGAGCCATGCGGCCTACCTCGAGTACGGCAAGTGATCAAGATAACCAAAGATGTTAACAGGTAATCCACTGGCGGAAGAATGTATAGGGTGACGAAAAGAAAAGAATGGTTTTACATTCCAGAATGGCAAGCCAGGGAAGAAGAAGTGAACAAACAACTAGAAGAAGGCCGATTAAATGTAGCAGACAGTAAAGAAGAGGAATATTGGGACGCATGATAAGACGCTAAAGAATCCATAGGAGCCGTTGAAATCCATTCAGCTCTTCACTACTCCATTCCTGTGGGGTATAATGAAAATAAGTAGGGAAAGTAATGAAAGTAAGGAAACGGGGGGAAGTGCAATGGAAATCTCAAGAGTAACTTCAAAAGGGCAAATTACGATTCCTATTGAGATTCGCAAAAAGCTAAATCTAAAAACCGGAGATAAAGTTGTTTTCATAGAAGAAGGAGATAAAATCATTTTTGCCAATTCGTCCATGATTGCTTTACGTGAATTTCAGGAGGGAATGAAAGGAGAAGCGGAAAGAGCCGGAATTCATTCAGAAGAGGAACTGAGCAAGCTGGTCAAAGAGATTCGCAAAGAGCTTTGGGGAAAAAAGTATGCGGATCATGATTGATACTAATGTCCTAATCTCTGCAGTGCTTTTTCCAAACCCACTCATGACCAAATTGTTGGACAAGGTTGCATTGGAGCATACGCTTGTACTGGCATCTTTTATTATGGAAGAGCTGCAGATGCTCTTTGAAACAAAGTTCTCTGGTAAGAAAATCCTATTAGATAGATTTCTTTCAAAGTACTCCTATGATTTTGTCTATACTCCAGTAGATATTGATCCGAATGATTATCCTAAAATTCGAGATAAGAAAGACTTACCTATTTTGGCATCAGCGATTATAGCCAGTGTTGATATGATTATTACAGGAGATAAAGACTTTTTTGATGTTGATGCTTCGGACTTCGGGGCGGAATTCCCGACAATTGTCACTCCGAGAGAATTTATAGATGGATTTATGTCCTAACGACCTAAAACAACTCATCCAGCAAAATATAGTAATGAAGTTTCCGAAAGTCTACGTGTTTCATTCCATACTCTTGGAAAAAGAGGGACGCAAGTTCGTGACCCCGCGGCCCCATGTTGTGCCTGAGACTCCTCGCTGCCAGCGCCAGATCCTGATATCTATCTGCCACTCCGGCACGAGCCCAATCAATAAAGCCACTGAGGTTACCGTTGGAGACGATGATGTTGGGCAAGCAATAGTCACCATTCATTAAGCTCCTCAGGAATCCACATTTATCCAACACTCCGTCCAAAGGATATTAACTTAACTCAGAGCGGGCTAAATTATTAGCTTAGATGAGAACGCAAACGAATAAGAACAGAGGCTCTAAAAGGGGCAAGAAGTGATTCCTCTATTGCTGAACCGCCGGTGGATAGAGTACATATCCTGTGTCCATGATTTCCCTAAGGAAGCCACTCTTGTCCTGGCCGTACTCAATCAGGACCGGTTCAATGCGGAAGTCAACCGAGCGCCTAAGTTTGAACAATTTGGCGTGTTCTTCCAAATAGTCGCTGTCTAGTGTGTCTACGATAACAGCTATATCAATATCTGAATCTGACGTTGCTGTCCCCTTGGCATAGGATCCGTACAGGACGATGTATTTGGCTGAAATATGTTGGCTGACTAATTCAGAATATTGTTTAGCTAAGCTCATAACTGATTCTTTGTCCATTTCGACAGCTCCTTTGTCTTGCTAATCAGTAGTTCGCATTTCTCCGTAGTCAAGGATTTCAGTATCATATCCTTATATGTGGGATACCGAGCCTCAATATTTAGAGGTTCCAGGATGTCCAGGAAATCCTTTTGGCTTTCACTCAACCCTTCGTAAATACCTGAAAGGTTAGCCAATCTAGACAGGTTGTGAGTATATGGTGGTGTATCATTAGTCGTGCGCACATAGTATGCTTTGAGAAGCTTTTCTACCGTGTGATGACACATGAATCCTACATATAGATATCTCTGAGTCATGAGCATTGCTTCTGCGGTTTCCAAATCGTAATCAGCGATACCAACCCAGTAAGACACAGCTGCATCTAAGTCGCCCATTAGGAAGCACCTCCACGATAGTACCACTCTAATTGTATAGTATAATTCAGCAAGAACACTGGAAAACCTACTTCTCTTCATAGACTCTTTGTCCGACACGAAAATCGGAGAAATCACGCATGGCTGACTATAGAACCGTTACTACTGTCCAAGTCGCTTACTTGAAGCTACAGGGAACCATCTAAGCCCTTCCCTTCGAAACTACGGCCAGTTTCCTCCTACCTAATTGCACTCTCTAAATCAGATTAATTTAGGTATATGGGTTGAAGGTAGAAAAGGGACAGATGATGAGAGTCACAGAGAAGGGGACTTATGAACTATGGACTTTCTTATCATTGATAAAGTAGTGGGGGAAGCTAGGAAAAGTGGGAATAAAGTAGAATTAATTGTAACACTAAGCTGGATTCTGGTTGTAGCAGAAACCCTTATTTGACACCAAAAACCACCGCCCTAGCGGCTTAGTTCAACAGCAGGTTCATGGACGTCGAGTCAGCGCACCGAAAGTCGTCACGTTGAGCCATGCGGCCTGCCTCGAGTACGGCAAGTGATCAAGATAGCTAAAGACGATAATAGGGTATTTAAGGAAAGAAGAAGATATAAGCCATGATTAAGACAAACATAAAGGGTGTTGACTTGGTTTTTGAAACAAGTGCAGGTGTGTTTTCACCAAAAGGTATTGATTTGGGTACCTTGTCTATGTTGTCTGTTGTGGATTTTCAGGAAACTGATAAGGTTTTGGACTTAGGCTGTGGATATGGTGTTGTTGGTATTTTGGCTGCTAAAATCATTGGTGATCACAATGTTGTCATGATAGATATTGATGAAGAAGCCATACGATTGTCAAGAAAGAATTGTTTGTTGAACAATGTTCAAGGAGTGAAAATACGGAAGAGCGATGGTTTTACTGATCTGGAGGAGACGGATTTTACTATGATATTATCGAACCCTCCATATCATACGGACTTCTCTGTAGCCAGAATGTTTATTGAGAAAGGTTTTAACAGGTTATCCATTGGCGGAAGAATGTATATGGTAACAAAAAGAAAAGAATGGTACAGGAATAAACTAAAATCCATATTTGGTGGAGTTAGGATTTGGGAGCTAAATGGCTATTTTGTTTTCATGTCAATTAAGAAATCACGCACATATGCGAAATCACAAAGGAGGGGAATGTCATGTGTGCCCAAAGAGAAAGAGCGCATCAGATTATAGACTCCTTGTCTGACACAAGAATCCGGGAAGTCTTGGACTATCTTGAGTATATACGAATCAGGGAAGAGCTTGATGCCACTCAAGAGATTCTGGATGATAAGAAACTGATGGAATCCATTAAAAAGGGGTTATCTCAACTCAGAGCAGGCGAAATCATTAGTCTGGATGAACTGAAAAATATACAAGGTGTTCCTGACCAGAGAAGAGGCTAAGTATTATGGTAAGTGCGATCTGACAACTAAGAGGCGGCTAGACAAATGTTTCAGGGAATTGGAGAGAGAGCCGGTCTACTCAGCCAATGTGAAGCAATTACGTGGAGTACCGCCAAAATTATGGCCATCTTCACAGCCACCCCTCCACCGTCCCTCATTAGATTTGAGCAAAACGACTGAAAGGAATGGAGCCGGAAATGTGATTGTTATATGAAGTCATGATCACACAAACCACACTGGCTTTCGTAAACAACCGGTAAATAACCCGAGAAATCACTATCATCTGAATAGGGATTGAAAAAGTAGCCATTCCTACTAAGATGTTTATTGGCATGTCCAAATACGTAATGCCAAATTTGAATCAGGACTTCCTTAAAGTCTACGCCGAATTTTAGTGGTGTTAGGTCTGCAAAGGTACTCTTTAAATTGCACGAGTTTTCGGCGAGCCAATCCTTGATTATCTCATCTATTATATTGGTTAGCCGCCTTATGTTCTTTGCATCTTCAGATACAATTACAGGGATATTCAACTTCCCATCAATATGTCAGGAAATGCGAGTCTTTGGCTTGAATGGTCTCCAAATGTAGTAAAACTAAACTCCCCGAAACTGTAGTTATGGCTACCCCAGTACAACTCTTTTATGTTGTGTTCGACATTCTCATTCGCATACAGTCCAATGTCCATTAACTTCTTCAATCATCAACTGTGCTTCACCAAGAGATAAAAAAGCAAATTTATCTTCGATACGTTCATACTCTAATTTGAAACCCAGAATTTCAATATAGAACTGTTTTGATAATTCTATATTTGAAACAGTCAATCCGGGAATCATAACATTAAATTTCATATCTTCACCTCTTCTCAATTCAGTAACTAGTACACAATATAGTCTAACTTTTATTTCCCGAACTTCGCCAACTCAACTCCACAAAACTTTGGATGCCGGTTAAATCCATTTATATCCTATTTGCAATTGCATAATTAATTCAACAATATTGGCGGTTATCCTTTTTAGAAAACGTACCCCCAGATGCTTCTGAGTGTACTGATCGACTCTGTCCCAGATATGTTTGTTGCAGACTAGAGGGGGTCAGGAGGATGCTTACAATGGCACAAACAAGTTCTATCAGACAACTGTTCTTCGAGAAAGGCTAAATCATACTGAAATCTCAAGAATCACAGGTTCTGATGTTAAAACGGTAAAGAAATACATACGTATGGAAGATTTCAACCAACCTCTTTCGAAGCCGAGGCAGATCCGTGGCTCTAAGTTGGATAAGTACAAAGAGCAAATTGACAAATGGATGATATCAGAAGTGCCATCTCTAGTTACTTGTTAGCAATGCTGCTCCAACCGGAACCTGCTACACTCCTTCAAAAGGAGGAAGAATCAAATGAGTTCGTTGGGCATGTTGGATTGACAGGATAGAAAAGACTCTTGCTAAAATCCTTTGGCACGGCTACAATGTAATTACATAGTAATTACAAAGGGGAGAAAAACATGGAAATAGATATCATTAGAATAGGTAATTCCCAAGGAATCAGGCTTCCACTTGCAATTCTAAATCAATGTGGTATTGGTTCAAAAGTTGAACTTGAAATAAAAGACAATTGCATCATCCTTAAGCCTCTTAAGACTCCTCGTCAAGGTTGGGCTGAAGCGTTTAAGCTCATGCATAAAGAAAGAGATGACTTACTCTTAGTTCCAGAGGAAATTGATAATGAATTGCTGGAGGATTGGGATGAGTAAACGTATTGATCAATATTCAGTTTACTGGGTCGATCTGAATCCGACACAAGGAGCTGAAATTAACAAGATTCGTCCATGCGTTGTAATTTCCCCTATTGAAATGAACCATTACCTGCGGACGATAATTATTGCTCCCGTAACTACCACAGGTAGAGAAGGGTATCCTACTCGGGTTAGAATAGCCGGCGGTGAGATTAAAGGGTGGATTGTTTTAGACCAAATCCGAGCTATTGATAAAACCAGGCTCCGTCAGAAAACAGGAGAATTGAGTTTTGAGGAAATATCAGAGGTGAAAAACATTATCAAAGAAATGCTCGTTGACTGAGTATACGAATCAGGGAAGAGCTTGATGCCGCCCAAGAGATTCTGGATGATAAGAAACTGATGGAATCCATCCAAAAGGGGCAAGAAATAATTTCTCTATTGCTGAACCGCCGGTGGATAGAGTATATATCCTGTGTCCATGACTTCTCTAAGGAAGCCACTCCTATCCTTACCGTACTCAATCAGTACTGGTTCAATACGGAAGTCAACTGAGCGCCTAAGTCTGAACAATTTGGCGTGTTCATCCAAATAGTCACCGTCTAGTCTATCCACGATAACAGCTATATCAATATCCGAGTCTGCCGTTGCTGTCCCTTTTGCATAGGATCCATATAGTATAATGCTCCCATGAAATGAGACATGAAAAATACAACAGATCCGAATATAATGAAGCCA
>LFRM01270700.1_pt1 | contig 31803 bp, 27 predicted proteins | sample 618341 | NCBI WGS metagenome assembly LFRM01 (sample SAMN03654438, study PRJNA283298) | anaerobic digester metagenome | isolation source: pool of bioreactors CSTR01a, CSTR02a, and CSTR03a thermophilic anaerobic... | place: Denmark: Kgs. Lyngby | collected 2014-05-21 | reverse complement strand
CAGGGCGCTAAGCCCGGAATCGGTGGCCATTTGCCCGGATCAAAGATAACAAGCGATGTATCACGTGCAAGGATGATACCGGAGGGCACCGACGCTATCTCCCCGGCGCCGCACCACGATATTTATTCAATCGAGGATTTACGTCAGCTTGTTTTTTCGCTGAAAGAAGCAACGGAGTATAAAAAGCCTGTAATCGTTAAGGTTGCCGCCGTACATAACATAGCGGCGATAGCAAGTGGTATTGCGCGAAGCGGCGCTGACATTATAGCAATAGACGGTTTCCGCGGCGGTACAGGCGCCGCCCCAACGCGCACACGCGACAATGTCGGCATACCGATTGAGCTTGCGCTTGCGAGCGTTGACTCTCGCCTGCGCGACGAAGGAATACGCGACCACGTATCTATCGTTGTCGGGGGTAGTATCAGGAGTTCCGCCGATGTTGTCAAAGCAATAGCTCTCGGTGCGGATGCTTGTTACATAGCAACTGCAGCTTTATTGGCTCTCGGATGCCATCTTTGCCGCAGCTGTCAGACTGGCCGCTGCAACTGGGGTATTGCAACGCAGGACCCTGAGCTGACAAAGCGGTTAAATCCCGATATAGGGTACTGCCGGCTTGTTAACCTTATGACAGCATGGAATCACGAAATCATGGAGCTTATGGGCGGTATGGGTATAAACTCGATAGAAGCATTAAAAGGCAACAGATTAATGCTCCGTGGTGTAGGACTTAACGAAAAAGAGCTTGAGATACTCGGAATCAAGCATGCTGGTGAATAACGCTATGAAAAGAATTTATGTTAATAAAAAATGGTGCCTTGGCTGCCGTCTTTGCGAATACAACTGTACATATGCAAACTCCGGCGCGATGAATATTATAACGGCACTTAAAGATAAGCCGCTCAGGTCAAGAATTAAGGTCGAAGAATACGACGGCGATACACTTCCGCTTTCTTGCCGTCACTGTGAGGAGCCAATATGCGTCAAAAGCTGCATAGCAGGCGCGCTTTCCAAGGTAGGCGGTGTTATAAAGATAAACCATAATAAGTGTGTCGGCTGCTGCACGTGCATATCTGTTTGTCCGTATGGCGCAATAATGCACGGCGAGGACGGCGTTATGCGCAAATGTGAGCTTTGTATTGACAATGCCTTCGGAGCGCCGGCGTGTGTCGCCGGTTGTCCGAACGGGGCAATTGTTTATGAGGAACGGGACTGAATAATATGAAAAGATACGTTATTATAGGAAATGGCGCGGCTACCATTGGCGCGGTCGAAGGGATACGCAGGCTTGATAGCGAGGGCCCGATAACAATAATATCGTCGGAGCCTTACCATACATACGCGCGACCGCTTATATCGTATTATATCGAGGGTAAGACGGACCGCGAGCGTATGAAATATCGCCCGGATGATTTTTATGAGAAAAACGACTGCGAATTTTTAGCCGGAAAAACGGCAGTAAAAATCGATCCTGCAGCTAAAAGCGTAACGCTTGACGATGGCAGTGTGGTTTCTTACGATAAACTCTGTTATGCCGCCGGTTCATCGTCGTTTATACCTGCATTCCGCGGTCTTGAAACAGTATCCGAATCTGACAGGTTCACATTCATGACGCTTGACGATGCGGAAAGGCTTAAAGCGCGTATAGAGCCGGGTTTGAGTGTGCTGATTGTCGGCGCTGGCCTTATCGGGCTGAAATGCGCTGAGTGCATTTATGGAAAGGTCGGTGCGATAACGGTCGTTGACCTTGCACCGCGAATTCTTTCAAGCATACTTGAAGAAAAATCGGCTTCTATTGTGCAGCGTCATCTTGAGGGTAAGGGGCTAAACTTCATTTTAAACGACAGCGTCGACGAATTTCATGGCCATATAGCGATAATGAAAAGCGGAATACGCCAGTTTTTCGATATTGTCGTTCTTGCCGTCGGCGTAAGGCCGAACGTGGCGCTGATGAAGGAAGCTGGCGCGCGGGTGAACAGGGGTGTATCGACAGACCGGCATATGTATACAGGAGTTGACGGTATATACGCCGCTGGCGACTGCACAGAAACATTTGACGTAAGCTGCGGTGAGACACGCATATTAGCACTTATGCCGAACGCTTATATGCAAGGCGAATGTGCAGGCATAAACATGGCAGGCGGCGACTGCGATTTTGAAAACGCCGTTCCTATGAACGCTATCAAGCTGCTCGGGCTTCATATTTCAACTGCCGGCTCGTATATTGGCGACGTTATCGAACGTGAAAACACCGCTGACAGCACATATACACGTTTTTATGTAGACGGCGGCTTACTGCGCGGCTATATAATGCTCGGAGAACCATACAGGAACGGTATATACACGTCGATAATAAGAAATCAGATACCGATTGACAAAATAGACTTCGAGACACTTATAAAATCACCGTCTATTTCAGCTATGGGCGAAAGTTATATTTGCCAGCTTGAGAGGAAGGTTTAAGAGATGACAAGGGAAATGAGAATAAATGCAAGCGGTGTTTTATACCGCGATCTCAACGAAAAAATACGCGCTCTTGGCGGCGATGTAATCATTGACGGATGCATAGGGCAGAGATACATTGGCGCCGCACTTCCGGCTGGCAGAAGATTAATCATTAACGGTGTTGCCGGTAATGCAACAGGTGCTTATCTTGATGGCGCTGAGATAATCGTAAACGGAAACATACAGGACGCTGCAGGTGATACGATGAACGCGGGGCGTATAATCGTTCACGGCAACGCCGGAGATGCGCTTGGCTATGCGATGCGCGGCGGGGAAATATATATCCGCGGGAATGCCGGATACCGCTGTGGCATACATATGAAAGCGTATAAGGAAAAGCTGCCGGTCATTGTTGTTGGCGGCCGCTGTGGCAGTTTTCTCGGTGAATATCAGGCCGGCGGGCTGATTATTGTGCTCGGTCTTGGCGCTACGCTTCCCGCAGTAGGTTATTTCCCGGGAACCGGTATGCACGGCGGGAAGATACTTCTGCGCGGTGACTACTCAGACCTTTCAGTTCCGCCGCAGGTGAGACTTATGGAAGCGACAGAGGAAGACATTGATGATGCTGCCGTCTATATATCCCGCTTCTGCGAGTATTTCGGCACAGATTATGATGAAATCATTTCATCTCCGTTCTGGGAAATGATACCAAACTCGAAAAACCCCTATAAACAGCTTTACGTGCAGAACTGATATTGTAATAATATAAAGTGCAAATACCAACTAAATATAAAACTGCCCCGGTTTGTGCGGAGGATTACACAAACCGGGGCAGTCCGCATATTGTCGGCTATATTTATCTGAAAGTAGCTGGTGTTATTCTAATTTTACCCGACAATCGGTTTGTATTTCGGATGAACACGGTTTTACATCTTGCAACAAAAGATTGTGAGGCAAAATCATTAACTTCATGTAGTTTTTAATAGAAACTCTACATTTTATTTAGTATAAATGCTGTTTCCTTTTTCCTCTCGTTCGAGTATGCCGCTGAATCCTTGGAAGAACAAAATGCTTATTGTACTTGAAATTTCTTCAATCGACTGGCGGCGGTCTGAATTAAACCACTGTTGATAAACGGCAATCATACCCGAAATTGCATAATCAAGAACAATGTCGGCGGTTGTTTCATCAATTTCAATTTGAGGATGCAGGGCTTCTTTTGTTTTTGCCTTCAGCATTGTTACAATTTTGCTGACTAAACTCACATTTTCACGCATTGACAAAAGATATCCGTAAAAATCAAGGTCAGTGTTGATGATAGATGTCAATCTTTCAAATATGCGATAAGGGTTCTTTAAATCCCGCTTAATGTCAACTTCTCCTAAAACCTTTTCATATGTAGAAACGATTTCATTTTCTATCTCATCTACAATCTGATAAATGCCCGAATAATAATTGTAAAAGGTCTTTCTGTTTATATCAGCTAAATCTGCTATGTCACGTATTGTAATATCATTTATATCCTTTTGTGAAAGCAATTCTGCAAATGCATGCCGGATTGCTTTTTTTGTTTTTCTGGTGCGTCGATCTATTGTCTTCATTTCGTCCATATTTAAAAACCTCCGCATTTATATCCATATGTGTTACTTATGCCACAGTATTAGCTTATGTGTGGCATATACCACACTGCCGAGCATCTTCGACCATTGTTGCTTTTGTAATAATTAGTATAATACACATATGTGGTATAAGTCAAATATAGGAAATAATTTTGCGTGGAATGAACAGCTTAAATTCAAATTGTGTTTAATTCCCCAAAATATGTATCGTCTAATTTTGATAATTCTATATTCTGACTTTATTTGGGATATTTATTATGAAATGGAGGCTTAAGAGATGAAATTCGGGAAAGCGGTGGTAAAATTCCGCGTGCCGATTTTAATATTGACGCTGGTTTTGATGATCCCGTCGGTTTTCGGGTATATCAAAACAAGAGTTAATTATGATATGCTTGAATATTTGCCCGAAGACATGGAAACAGTTATCGGCCAGAATGAACTGATGGAAAACTTCGGTAAAGGCGCGTTTTCCTTTATCATTGTTGAAAATATGCCGGAAAAAGATGTTGCGGCGCTGAGAGCGAAAATTGCAGATGTAGATCATGTCGACACCGTCGTTTGGTATGATTCTATTTTTGATATATCAGTGCCGATGGAAATACTGCCGGATAAAATTTATTCCGCGTTCAATTCCGGCAATGCAACGCTTCTGGCAGTGTTTTTTGATTCAACGACATCTGCTGACGTCACAATGGATGCTGTAAAAGAAATACGCTCGATATGCGGTGAGCAGTGTTTTGTATCGGGGTTGTCGGCTCTTGTGACCGACTTGAAGGAACTTTGTGAGCATGAAGAGCCGATTTATGTTGCGATAGCCGTTATTCTTGCCTGCTTGGCTATGGTTCTGCTCCTTGACAGCTGGCTTGTTCCGTTTGTATTTCTTGCCACCATTATTATGATGGTCATGCTGAATCTTGGAACTAATGTACTTTTAGGTGAAATATCCTATGTGACAAAAGCTTTGTCTGCCGTTTTGCAGCTTGCCGTTACAATGGACTACTCCATTTTCCTCTGGCACAGCTACAACGAACAGTGTATGAAGTATAAAGACAAAAAACAAGCTATGGCGGTTGCAATCAAAGAAACGATGCTGAGCGTTATAGGAAGTTCGGGCACCACAATCGCAGGATTTTTAGCACTTTGCTTTATGTCATTCACAATGGGGCGTGATATGGGTATTGTAATGGCGAAAGGAGTGCTGTTTGGCGTCATCGGGTCTGTGACGGTACTTCCTTCTCTCATTCTCATACTTGATAAACCGCTGCAAAAAACAAAGCACCGTTCTCTTATTCCGAATATGAATAAGGTATCAAAAGGCATAATAAAAGCATTTCCCGTATTTCTCGTAATTTTTGCAGTATTAATTCCGCCGGCATTTTATGGATACAAAAAAACAAACGACGAAGTTTATTATGATATGGGCGAGTGCCTGCCGAAAGACATAAAGTTTGTTATAGCAAATTCAAAGCTCAGAGAAAACTTTGATATTGCGTCAACTCACATGCTTTTAGTCAACGCATCCGTCCCATCAAAGGATGTCCGCTCCATGATAGATGAAATGGAAAAGGTGGACGGAGTTAAATATGTGCTTGGTCTTGAATCGGTCCTCGGCCCCGGCGTGCCAGAAGAAATTTTGCCGGAATCGATTACATCGATTCTGAAAAACGACAAGTGGAGACTGATGCTTATAAACTCTGAATATAAAGTTGCAAGCGACAAAGTAAACCAGCAGATTGAAGAGCTGAACACAGTACTGAAAAAGTATGACGAAAACGGAATGTTAATCGGTGAAGCACCCTGCGTTAAAGATATGATTGAAATCACCGATACGGATTTTAAAGTAGTTAATTCAATTTCAATATTAGTAGTATTTGCAATCATTTTGCTTGTTACAAGAAGCATATCGCTTCCTTTTATTCTGATTGCCGTGATTGAGCTTGCGATATTTATTAATCTTGGTCTGCCGCATTATTACGGTCAAAGCCTGCCTTTTATAGCACCTATATGTATCAGCACAATTCAACTTGGTGCAACAGTTGACTATGCAATTCTCATGACAACAAGATATAAATCCGAACGGATGAACGGCAATGATAAAAAAACATCAGTGCTGACATCACTTTCGACATCCATTCCATCAATAATTGTGTCGGGTATAGGCTTGTTTGCCGCAACAATCGGCGTTGCCGTTTATTCGGATATCGATATAATCGGCTCCATGTGCAGGCTTATGGCACGCGGCGCTATTGTCAGTATGCTGATGGTTATATTCATTTTGCCGGCACTATTGCTTCTATTCGATAAGATAGTCTGTAAAACAACTCTTGGCATGACAAAAATCAATAACTGATGGGAGGTTGTGGGCTGATGAAAGGTAAAATTATTAAAATAATATCTTTGTGTTTATGTGTTGCTATAATTGCAAGCGGCGTAGCATATACGATTGTGTCAGAAAAAGCAGATGATACAGATAAAGAGAAAAACATAGTAACCGAAGGCAAAGCAGAAATAATGTTGAATGATTCTGCTGAAAAGGGTGATACATATAAGGACGAAACGGTATATGTTATTGCGGATGCAGAAGGCGTAATACAAAAGATTATTGTAAGCGACTGGCTAAATAATAAGCTTTCAAGTGACAAGATTAATGATGTGACGGAGCTTAGCAATATAGAAAATGTCAAAGGTTATGAAACATACACCCTTGGCGGCGGCAACGCCTGCGTATGGGACGCGCAGGGCAATGACATTTATTATCAGGGTACAATCGAAAAAGAACTGCCGGTAAATGTCTCAGTTTCGTATAAGCTTGACGGGAAAACGGTATCTCCCGCCGAACTTGTAGGCAAAAGCGGTAAAGTTACAATCCGTTTTGACTATAAAAACAACCAATATGAAACGGTAAAAATAAACGGAAAGGATGAAAAAATCTATGTCCCGTTTGTAATGCTGACGGGATTACTCCTTGACAACAACAAATTTAAAAATATTGAAGTATCGAACGGAAAAATCATCAATGACGGAGACAGGACAGCAGTTATCGGGCTTGCTTTACCGGGATTGCAGGATAACTTAGCAATAGATAAGGAAAAGTTTGAAATACCGTCTTATGTTGAGATAACAGCCGATGTCACTGATTTTACACTTGGCATTACTATAACTGTGGCAACAAATGGGCTTTTTAATAATATCGACACTGAAAAAATCGAATCTGTGTCGGATTTGACTGATTCTATGACTGAACTTAACGATGCCATGACAAAGCTAATAGACGGATCATCCGCACTGTATGATGGTCTTTGCCTTCTTCTTTACAAATCAGCGGAGCTTGTGGGTGGCATCAACAAAATTGCTGATGGCGCAGAACAACTGAAAAACGGAGCATATTCCCTAAACGACGGTGCAAAAAAGCTGTCCGACGGTGCGGCAGCCCTTTCGGATGGGCTTGATACGCTTTCAGCAAACAGTGGCGCGCTGAATGACGGTGCCGAAAAGGTTTTTAAAGCGCTTCTTTCCACTGCCGAGACACAAATAAAATCAGCCGGGCTTTCAATCCCTACGCTGACTATCGAGAATTACGCTTCCGTGCTCAATGAGCTTATCGGTTCACTTGACGAAACAAATGTATATAATAAGGCGCTTGCCGAGGTTACAGCAGCTGTCGAGGCAAAAAGGGATTATATAAAATCACAGGTTGCTGCCGCTGTCAGGGCGGAAGTTGAAGCCGGTGTCACATCCGCAGTTAAAAATCAGGTTACAGTGCAAGTCACAGAGGTGGTAAAAGAGCAGGTATTGACACAGGTCACAGAAGCCATACGTGAAAATGTTGAAGAGCAAGTGATTCTTGCTGTCACCGGCATGGATATGGCAAGTTATGAAGCTGCCTTCTCCGCCGGACTTGTTGAAAAGGCAATACAGGATGCTATAAACTCCGCCGTAAATGAGAAAATGGCAAGTGAGGAAATAAAGGCTCTCATCACATCAACAGTCGACGCACAAATGAAAAGCGAAGAAGTCACTGCTATCATTTCACAAAAAGTCGATGAACAGATGGCAACAGATGATGTAAAGAACATCATCAAGGTTAATACCGACACAAAGATGGCGGGGGAAGATATACAAGCGCTGATTGAGCAAAACACGGAGGTGCAGATTCAGAAAACAATATCGGAATATATGGCGAGCGAAGAAGTGCAGTCAAAACTTGCCGCAGCATCCGAAGGTGCGAAATCAATCATTTCGCTTAAAGCTTCGCTTGACGATTATAGTACATTTTATCTTGGGCTTAAAAGCTATACTGCAGGTGTTGATAAGGCGGCAAGTGGTGCTTCTGATTTAAAGAACGGTGCAAAAGAGCTGAAAGGTGGGGCAAATACTTTATATAACGGCATAAACTCGCTTTATGACGGAATACTCGCCATGAAAAACGGCGCGCCTGCGCTAATAGATGGCATCACACAGCTAAAAGACGGAGCAATGCAGCTTTCAGACGGACTTTCGCGTTTCAATAAAGAGGGTATTCAAAAACTGCTTGATGCCGTTGACGATGTGGACATTTTAATCGAACGGCTGAAGGCAACAGTTAATGTTTCAAAGAATTATAAGTCTTTTGCCGGAATAAGCGACGACGCAGACGGCAGTGTCAAGTTCGTGTATCGCACGGCAGAAGTGAAATAATTACATATAAATTAAGGGGCACTCTTTCCCGATACCGGGAAGAGTACCCCTTTTTATATACGTGCATGGCAAGTTCGTGCTTAGCTGTGAATATCCGCAGCAGAGGATTGCAATAACAACAGTTAGCAGAAAAAAGGGCATACTATTTTTTAGATTGCTGAAGATATGTAAAGCCGCTCGGTCTTTTATTTCACCCTGTGTGCTGATTTTTTTATAAGATTCTTATAAAAATTCGTTGACATGCTCATGTGTGGGAATATAATAAATAAGGCGCAAACAGTATTTATTAATAAACTTGTGCCATGTTCGTGATGATGTAATAAACTATATACAAAAACTTACAAAAAACCTTGTTAATCAAGGTTTTTTCGCGCGTTTGGGCACAATTTCAATTTGTTGCTCTCTAAAACAAACTATCCCGGCAATATTCAATTAGTAAATCATATAAGAAAGACTCGTGTTATATATGGACATTATCAAAGAAAAGGCTGATTTGGCAGCAAAATTTAAAACTACATTTATTAAATGGGTTCTTATTTCAGTTTTGATAGGCGCTGCCGGGGGAACAGCAGGGCTGTTTTTTTATTCTTGCTTGAACAAGGTCACATCTGTCAGGGTTGAAAACGAATTTATACTATGGTTTCTGCCGCTTGGCGGGCTGCTCATAATAGCGCTATACAAACTATTTAAAATAGAATCCAAAGGTACTGATTGTGTGCTTCAGTCTATCTATACAGACGGAAAAGTCCCGGCAGCACTGGCGCCGGTGATTTTTGTCAGCACGGTTATAACCCACCTCCTCGGAGGTTCGGCCGGCAGGGAAGGTGCGGCGCTGCAGATGGGCGGAAGCATAGGCTCAGAGATAGGAAAACTTTTAAGACTTGACACAAACGATATGCAGCTTGCGGTAATGTGCGGCATGAGCGCCGTATTTTCCGCGGTTTTCGGGACACCGCTTACTGCCGCATTTTTTGCAATAGAGGTTTCAAGCGTTGGGCTGATGTATTATACAGGCCTTATCCCGTGCATTGTTGCGTCATATGTTGCCTATGGCATATCAACCGCGTTCGGAGCGCAGCCTGTTAAATTTATTCTTTCTATTATACCGGATGTATCTCTTCTTAACATGGTTAAGGCAGGGGTACTCGCGGTTTTGTGTGCGGGGTTGAGCATAGTATTCTGCCTTACGATGAGAGAGACTGGGAAGATATTAAAAAGGCTGTTTAAAAACGCATACATAAGGGCTGCTGTGGGCGGCGCGGTAATTGTTGCCCTTACCCTCATATGCGGCACATATGATTATAATGGCGCCGGCATGGATGTGATAAAAAGGGCAATATCAGGGAAGGCTGTAGCTTTTGCATTTATACTTAAAATAATATTTACTGCAGTCACTATAGGCTCCGGTTATAAAGGTGGAGAAATTGTCCCTACCTTCTTTGCCGGCGCGACCTTTGGATGTATCGCAGGGGAAATTCTCGGGCTTGATGCCGGCTTTTCAGCAGCAGTTGGCATGATAGCTACTTTCTGCGGTGTTGTCAACTGCCCAGTTGCTTCAATCCTGCTTGGAATAGAGGTTTTCGGTGGTCAAGGAACAGGCTTTTTTGCATTAGCGTGCGTGATAAGCTATATGTTGTCAGGTTATTGCAGCCTATATAGCGCGCAGAGGTTTGCTTTTTCTAAGCTGAAAACAAAAGCTTTATCTTTTAATGCAAATGGTTGAGCTGATGGGTTGTAACAGGGAAGGGGTAAAGCAATACATTAAGGTTGAATATCTCAGGAAACAGTGTTATAATTTAACTGCAAACGGCAATTTTAAACTTAAGAGATGTTTTATATAGTAAAAACGTTTAAGGTGACTGTTTTTTGAGATAAAAAACGATGGCACAGTTAGTTTAGGGCAGCATGTGACCTTGAGCGAAGCTGTGCCAATTTTTTATCCTAAATTGATTTTGAAGAGACAGATATGGAAGACTTAACTTATAAAAATAAGATAATTGTCTTTATAGAAGCCTTTATTTTGATGATACTGCTACAGGGAATAATGGAGTATTTTAAGTGGCTTTTTGCCCCTCATTTACCGGATACACGCTTTTTCAGAAACATGATCACCATGTCGGTGATGATTGCGCTGACAATCATCTTATTTCTTTATGCAAAAATAAGGGGGCAGACACTCGCCTTTTTCCCTGAAAAATTCAGCAAAAAGTATATAATCGCAACTTGTATTGTGGTTGCAATCTACATTGCCGCGCCGACAAATTTTTCTGATGGCATCACATCAGTTATGATGATTCTTTATAGCAGTATTGTGACACCTGTTTTTGAAGAGCTGCTTTTCAGGGGATATATCTGGGGTAGGTTTGAAAAGGTGATGACAAGCGAAATACATATCTACATTTAGAATATTGCTCTTTTTACAATATGGCACCTATTTTATATTATTCCGGATATGTTATGGGGCAACTGGGATCCGTTACAGCTGCTAAAAATTACAGCGGGACTTGGTTACGGCACGGTGCTTGGGTTTATAAGAATAAAGACTAAAAACTTTTGGGCAACGATTTTAGCCCACGGAGTAATGAATTTCTTTATGATATAATAAGTTAAAAGTGATTTATCAGGGTTTATGAGTATGAAAAACATTTATCTGATTGGCGGGACGATGGGGGTAGGAAAAACTGCTACCTGCCGGATTATGAAATATAAATTAAACAACAGTGTTTTCCTCGACGGGGATTGGTGCTGGGATATGCACCCTTTTCAGGTGACGGATGAAACAAAAAAGATGGTGCAAGAGAATAGCTGCTTTCTTTTAAACAACTTTATTAAATGCTCTCTTTATGAAAATATCATTTTTTGCTGGGTTATGCACGAACAACATATCATAGACTATATTACCTCACACATTAACACACAAAACTGCAAGGTTCACGCGATATCTTTAGTGTGCAGTGAGGCGGCGTTGCAAGCGCGCCTGATAAAGGATGTTGAAGCTGGTATTCGTACGGAAGATATAATTAAAAGAAGTGTTGAGCGCTTACCTTTATATGAAAAACTGAATACAATTAAAGTTGATGTTTCGGATATTACGCCTGAGCAGGCTGCCGATTATATTATTCGGTACTGCTAAATTAAAGTTTATTTATTGTGATATGATAAAAACATATGCAGGATAATGTGATATGAGCGTTTGCACATTCATAGCGGCAAATTTCCCGCTTGATGAAATAAGGGTGCTAAATGAATACCCGCTTGAGATAAATGTTGACGAAAGAACAGTTCATGACGATGATACTGATGATAATTTCACTTTGCGCAAGTTCGGTGACGTATCTTGCTATACCGATATGGCGTACGGTGTGTGTCTTGAGTGGGCTTATTACACGGAAGGCAGGGCGAAACGAATTATCAAGTATATATCAGATGTTTTAAGACACACAGATACTGTTGAGGTGTGGCACGTATGGCTCGACGGTTTCTGTGGCTTCTATGATGATGACGAGCGGCCGGTTATAAAAAAGAAAACGCTTCACATTGATGAAGTTACGCTGGAGGTCATAAAAGAGCTTGATGACGCCGAGATTTGGCAGAATAACTACTTAAAACGACCAGTATTTCATTGTTTGAGAATAGTCAGGTGATAAAACCAGAAGAAACATAGTTTTCGGTTGATGTGCATATTTATGTATAAAAAAGGATTAGATCTGTATGGTCGAGATAGATTTTCAAATATTCACATCAGCCATTATTCTTGCTGCCTTAAATGAAAGCCTTATAAACATATTTAAGTTTTTTTATAATGACTTTTACCTGTTATATAACCAGAGTAGATATAAAAAATATCAAAAAAATAAAATAAACAGCATACGTAAAAGAATACTGACACGATCGCTGGCTATTTTATTCGGCATATGTTTGTCTGTCTTTACAAAAGTTAGCATCATGGAATTATTCCATATCCCTATACTGGCTTTTGACAGTGACTCAACAAATAAAGCATTTGAGTATTTAATAACAGGATTAATCATCAGCCGGGGAAGCAATATGCTTTATGACTTAATTGATAAAGTTAAAAATGTTAATAAAATTAAAGAAGAAAATGATAAAAACGAAGTTGAAGGAACAACTGATAACGATACTAAAGATGAAACTTTGACTGAGATGGAAGAATGATTATACTTATACTACATAAGGAGGATAGGTGTGGCATCATAATAAAGTGTTTGCACACCTGCGAAAATTAAGTGTAAGCATATATGCATCATACTGACTTCGTATTCAAAACGGGGTCAGTTTTATTTTGCTGAATTCCGCTGGAACGCTGGAACTTCTTTTTTTCCGGATTCGTCAAATAATTATTAACGCATACTCAATATCACTCACATAGAAATTATTCTAAAACGGAGAAAGACATTTATGAACAACGTAAGCGAAAAGACACTTGAAGCAGGATTTTTACCGGGACCGGGAGACGGGAAAACAACCCCGCGTCCGCTTGGCAAGGCTATTTACATAATGCTTGCGCTTGTGCTTATTGTATCAGCGACTGCGGCGGCGCTTGGAGTTGTTTCTATCTTAGGCATCAAGAACGTCAACAGCGAACTGAGGGACATGGACGGTGAAATCATCAGAGTAGGTGAGTTCATCGAGCATGCTACCGGCATTATCGGAGCGACGCAGGATGTTGCTCAGGAGGATGATGTCACAATTGGCGGGCGATATGTTATAAAATCGACACGCGCTATATCTGATGCATACATAACAAAAGACACCTCAGCGCTTGACGATAAGCAGAAAGAAACACTTTCAATGGCGTCTGCTATTCTTGACTCAATAATTAAAGATGGCATGTCGAAATATGAAATGGCGCTTGCCGTATATGACTGGATGTGTGCAAATTTAAAGTCAGATGAGGGCGTAATCGTAGCAATACCGACGACAACCGAGGATTGTGATAACCCGTATGGAGTGCTTAAATATCACAATGCCGTATGTGTCGGATATGCAACGACATACAGGCTCTTTATGCAAATGCTTGGCATTGAGTGTATGGTTGTTCATGACAGCTGGCTCAGCCACACGTGGGACCTTGTGAAGCTTGACGACGGGAAATGGTATCATACGGATATCTACATGGATGTAGGCGAGGGAAATTATAAAAACTTCTGTATGAACGATACCCTTGCGGCAATGGGGCACACATGGAACAAAGATTTCTTCCCGGCAGCAAACGGCATGGAATACTGCTATGTCTATAAAAATGCGGTTCCTGTTACTGATATTTTCGAACTTCCCACATTGATTAAAAAAGGCTCTGAAGATGATGTTACGGCATTATACTATAGTTTTTCAAGCCTTGATGCACGTACATATCAAATGATAGAGACGATGATGAGTTTAATTTCATCATACTTTGGCAGTTATTATAGGTATGATTATGATGGTGCACAAATATATGCAGATATATACGGAATCGGCGAGATGTCTGATCTGATAGTAGATCGTCCCGTACCAAAGAGCCTTTACTGGGACTGGATCGGCGGGCCGAATGGTGAATATATTATGCGTATATCGATTACAAAACAAGAAAATAGTAATTATTACGAACTGACAGAAGAAGAGTACAGGCAGATACAAGAGGCTGTTACAGATGTTTTTGATGATAATCAGAACTCAAATGTAATTTCCGCTGAGATATGCTACATTAGCAGAGACAATGCAGGCCCATATTATATCGTTATGTCAGGCGGATGCTTCTACATTGTATATACTGAACCGCTTGGTGGGGCGTATGTTGGCAGCATAATTTCAATTGATATAACAAACGCTGATTATATATATCTTGGCGGAGTGGAAAGGGAATTTCCTGATTACGGCTTTTTACCAATAGAAGCTGAAATATACGGTGCTAACGTCTGGCTGGAAGGCTCGCCGATACGAGGGTAAATGCTATGGCAAAGAAGTTAAACAAAAAAGGGCAGCTGATATATCGCCGCTTATTTGCGTTTTTCGCGATTTTTACGGTTTATTTGATATGCATAATGCTTATCACATCGTGTGAACAAAAAAGTAACGATGAGGGTGAAGATACGGACATAAAATTATACGAGCTGCGCATTGCAATGACAGAGGCTGCGGGGAATTTACCTGCCATGTCGGTTGTTGACGGCTCAATGGAGTCTGGCGAGGAGTTGTTTCCGTATCTTTCTGATTTATCGTATGAGCTTGTTGACGATTATTTCTTTTCATATTCATCCGATGGGTCGCCATATGAGCTTGCGGTGATTCTTCTGAAGGATGAATCGAATGCAAAATTTGCCGCACAATCTCTTGACGAGCATATATCAAAGCGGGTTGCTACATACTCAACATATAAACCGGGATATGCTGATGCCGCCCGCAAGGCTTCTGTCGTGTCATACGGGCGCTGTGTCGCACTTATTATGTGTGATGATAATGACGCTGTAAAGGAAGCGTTCAGGTCGTACTTAGAAAACTAATGTTAATATATTACAAATAATATAATATCCTCCGTTTTTATTCAGACCATATTATTCCACGGAATAATATGGTCTGAATATGTGTTATGCATTTTGTGTATATTAATCATATCATATTAATCTTATATATAAAAAAATCAGGCTATTAAAAAAATAATATGTAAAATGAACAAAATCTTTACGTAATTAGACTTGACATTATAGGAATATTAATTTAAAATAGGAACGCCTTTGCGTGAAGGCAAATAGGAAACGGAGGATTTTAAAATGAAAAAGGTACTTGCACTCGTTATGGCAGTTGCAACATTTTTTGCACTTGCTATAACAACAACGGCGGCTGAAATTCCGTCGGACTACATTGCGTATTTCTCGTTTGATGATGTTGACAATGGCCTTAAGGGCGGCATAGCTGTTGCAAATAGCTCAACCGGCAACAATGCTGATGTTGTGCTCGACTCTGAAGCTCACTCCGGTAAAGCTCTTTATATGACCGGTGGTACGTACTTCCTCAATGTAACAAAAGAAGATGGCACACCCCTTCTCACAGATCAGACCGAACTTACAATTTCCTTCTGGAGCAACACAAACGGCGTAGGCCCCAACTGGACCTTCTATATTGCTCCGAATTCTGATCCTCAGACATACCTCTCTGAGAAGTATTTAGGATGTCTTGAAAACACAAGCATCACAATTGAGCGTTATTACCTTGATAGTGCTGCATCACGTACACCGTCTCTTTCCACTCCTATTGATGGTAACACATGGAAGATGGTAACGGTTACATTCACTGAAACAAGCTTTACGCTTTATGTTGACGGTGAGTGGTGCGCAGATTATCAGCTCTCAACTGAATCACTTCCGCAGATCTTTGGTGAAAATGGCGTATTCCAGATTGGTAAAGCTAACTGGACAGATGCCGGCGAATTCTTCGAAGGCTATATCGATGAATTCTACGTATACGATTATGCTATGACTGATGAACAGGTCCTCGCACTTTACGCTGCACAGGGCGGCGAAGTAGAGGATACCACAGCTGAAGATACAACAGCTGAAGATACTGACGCTGAGGACACAACAGCTGATACTACAAAGAACGAAGACACATCCAGCGACGCTACAACAACTGATGCCGATACAAAGGCAGAAGAAAAGAAGGGCTGCGGCTCTGTTATGACAGGCGCTGCTGCTGTTATAGTAGCTCTCACAACAACATTTGGTGTTGCTCTCGTTAAGAAACACGACAAATAATATAAAGTAATAAATGCTTGTATTATTTATCATTCAAACGAGAAAAACGCAAAAATGAACAACGCTGCCACCATGTTCTTTGGTGGCAGCGTTGTTTTTATATCATTTGATATAATAGCACCCGCAGTGTTTATAACGCTGCGGGTGCATTATTAATAGGTTATACTCTAATATTATTCAAGCTCGAAAGCGCCGGTGTAAAGACGGTAATAAGTACCGCGCTTGGCTATAAGCTCATCATGGCTGCCGCGTTCTATGATACGGCCGTGGTCAAGCACTATAATTACGTCAGAATTCATGATAGTTGAGAGCCTGTGAGCTATAACAAATACCGTGCGGCCTTTCATAAGCTGATCCATTCCACGCTGAACGATAGCTTCTGTCCGTGTGTCGATTGATGATGTTGCTTCATCAAGGATCATGACAGGCGGATCGGCGACAGCGGCACGGGCAATTGCTATAAGCTGGCGCTGACCTTGTGAAAGGTTCGCACCGTTGCCGTATAGAACCGTCTGATAACCTTCAGGCAGACGGGTTATAAAATCATCAGCCCCGGCAAGTTTTGCTGCCGCTATACATTCCTCGTCGGTTGCGTCAAGGCGTCCGTAACGTATGTTGTCAATAACGGTTCCTGAGAAAAGGTTAGTATCCTGAAGAACAATGCCAAGTGAGCGGCGTAGATCGGCTTTTTTAATTTTATTAATGTTTATACCGTCGTAACGTATCTTTCCGTCAGAGATGTCGTAGAAGCGGTTTATGAGGTTTGTTATCGTTGTCTTTCCGGCACCTGTTGCACCGACAAAGGCAACCTTTTGCCCCGGTTTTGCATGTACTGTTATATCAAACAGCACCGGATTGCCATCTTCATAACTGAAATCAACATGATCAAGTATTACGTCGCCTGCAAGCGGCGTATACGTGACCGTTCCGTCGCTGTGCGGATGACGCCATGCCCAATGGCTCGTGCGCTCGGTTGTTTCTGTGATAGTACCGTCGGGTTGGATTTTGGCATTTACAAGTGTTACATAACCGTTATCAGTTTCAGGCTCTTCGTCCATCAGCGCGAACACACGCTCAGCGCCTGCAAGTCCCATTACGATGGAGTTTACCTGCTGCGCCACAGTGTTGACGTTGCCTGTAAACTGCTTTGTCATGTTGAGAAACGGCACTACAATGTCTATTCCTATCGGAAGTCCCGATAGGGCAAGGTTAGGCGCTTTTGCAATCAATAGCAGACCGCCTAACATGGCAACAAGGACGTAGAGGACGTTACCGATGTTTATAATAATCGGGCCAAGCATGTTTGCGTGTGCGTTAGCGCGATAACTGTCCTCATAAAGGACATCATTGACACGTGCAAAATCGGCTTCGGCCTGCGTTTCGTGGTTAAAGACTTTAATAACGCGCTGGCCGTTCATCATTTCCTGTATAAAGCCTTCAACTTCGCCTAAAGATTTCTGCTGGCGCTTAAAGTACCGGGCAGAACCCCCGCCAAGCTTTCTTGTAACCAAAAGCATAGCGATGACGCCGACCACAACGAGAAGAGTAAGCCATACACAGAAATAAAGCATGATGAAAAAGACTGTAAGGACGATTACAGCGGATTGCAGGAGCATCGGCAGCGACTCAGATATTAGCTGCCGCATCGTGTCTGTGTCGTTTGTATAATAGCTCATGATATCGCCATGCTTATGCGTATCAAAATAACGTATGGGAAGCTCCTGCATTCCATCGAACATGGCACGACGTATGCGGTAGAGGAATCCCTGCGTTATCACAACGATTAGCTGGCGGGAAATAGTGATTGATATTATAGCAAGCAGATAAAACAGAGCAAGGATAGAGAGCTTCGACAGTATAATCGGCATTGCCGAAGCCCAATCTCCGGTGTGAATGCTGTCATCAATGACAAGTATGACTTGCTGGAAGAATAGCGGCGGTATTGAACTTACAGCAGCCGTAAAGATAAAGCAAAAAGCTGTAACAGGCAGCAAAACAGGGTAATAAGAGTAGAGAGTTTTAATTAATCTCAGAAAGGTGCCCAGTTTAGCCTTCGGTTTTTCTTTTTTCATAACTTCAGACCCCGACATTGGCTACACCCCCTTCTGCTTTTTTCATCTGTTGGTCGTATGTTTCACGATATATTTCGCATCTTTCCATCAGTTCGTCATGCGTACCGATATCAACAATAGAGCCGCCGTCCATGATAACAATCTTATCAGCATCAATAACGGAAGCAACGCGCTGAGCTATGATGATTTTTGTCGTTGACGGGATATACTCACGGAAGCTCTTGCGTATTTTAGCGTCCGTGCGCGTATCAACGGCACTTGTTGAGTCGTCAAGGATAAGTATCTTCGGCTTTTTAAGCAGAGCACGAGCTATTGTCAGTCTTTGCTTTTGACCGCCCGATACGTTTGTGCCGTTTTGCTCAATTTTTGTGTCGTATCCGTCGGGGAATGAGTTTATAAATTCGTCAGCGCAGGCAAGCCGGCAAGCTTCCCGGATTTCTTCATCGGTTGCGTTTTCGTTGCCCCAGAGCAGGTTTTCCTTTATCGTTCCGGAGAAGAGAACATTTTTCTGTAAAACAACGGCAACATTGTTGCGAAGTGTCTCAAGATCATACTGGCGCACATCAACGCCGCCGACTTTGACAACACCTTCAGTCGCATCGTAAAGCCGCGGAATTAACTGCACAAGCGACGATTTGCCGGAGCCAGTCCCGCCGAGGATACCGACCGTCTCGCCGGATTTTATGTGAAGATCAATGTTTTGCAGCGCATAACGTTCGGCGTGAGCCGAATACTTGAAGTTAACGCCGATGAAATCAACAGAACCATCCTTGACTTCATAAATAGCGTTCTCCGGATTTGTGATGACAGGTTCCTCTTCAAGAACTTCGCTTATACGCCTGATGGATTCTACGGATATTGTGAGTATCACATAAACCATTGAGAGCATATTGAGCGATATGAGTATTTGAACGCCGTATGTCAACATCGCAGAAATCTGACCGACGTCAAGATCAAGTCCCATGCTTGATATGGCAATTTTTGAGCCAAAGAAGAGAACAATGAGCATATTGAGATATACGCATGTTTGCATGAGTGGCGCGGTCAGTGCAACAATGCGCTCGGCTTTTGTGAAATCACGCTTTATTTCGAGGGCCGCGTTATTGAATTTTTGCTTTTCGTATTCCTCACGGGCAAATCCTTTAACAGCACGGATAGCAATGACGTTTTCCTCAATTGACTCGTTCATACGGTCGTATTTATGAAATACGCTGTGGAAAGCGGGCATTGCTTTTTTTGCTATCATGTAAAGCCCGAAAACAAGAAGCGGCACAATTACAACGAACATGGCAGATAGGGAACCACCCATTATGTATGCCATGATTATTGCAAATAAAAACACAAGTGGTGAACGCATTGCCAGACGAATAACTGTTATAAAAGCGTTCTGCGCAAATGTTACGTCTGTTGTCATGCGCGTAACAAGCGATGACGATGAAAACTTGTCAATATTCTCAAATGAGTATGTTTGCACCTTGTGGAACATATCGCGGCGTAGGTTACGGGCAAAGCCGCAGGCAGCTATGGCGGAAGTGTAACCGGCCGCACCGCCAAGCACAAGTGATAAACATGCCATTAAAAAAAGGATTGCCCCGTATTTGACAATGACGGAGTATTCACAGCCAGCTCTTATTTCGTCAACAAGCTTTGCTGTCGTAAAAGGTATGAGCGCTTCAATAACTGATTCTCCGGCGATGATAATTGGTGTGGCAATTGCTGTCTTCTTATATTTACCTACACTTTTTAGCAGTGTTTTATACATCAGAGGATCCCCTCAATAACATTAGTGCTTAAATCACAATAAAATAAATAATAATTAAAAATATATTGTTTGTCAACAGAATAACACCATAGGAATTTTACATGATAGTCAAACAGCAACAAAAAGCACGCCCTCCGGGGCGCGCTTTTTTTGTACTTTCGTAAATTTACCGGCTTACTTTTCTAAAGCAATCGCTGCAGTAAACTGGGCGATCATCATGAGGTTCAAAAGGAACCTTGCATTCTTTACCACATTCTGCGCAAACGGCGTCGAACATCTGGCGGGGGGCGCCTTCACGTGAGCCTCCTTTGCGTTCATTGCGGCAATTGCGGCACCGCTTTGGCTCGTTTGTGAAGCCCTTTTCCGCGAAAAATTCCTGCTCGCTGGCAGTGAAAGTGAATTCCTGTCCGCATTCTTTGCAGACGAGGGTTTTGTCTTTGTACATGAAATACCTCTAATATTTAGTTACGCCGAATAGCGCATGACAACATCATATACCATTGATAACATTCTGTCAATACAAAATTAAAAAATAATTCCAACAAAGTCGTGTGTAAATACGGGGTATTGTTCCTGACACAGCCAAAATAACAATTTATGTCGTGGACAAATACAATATTTCCTGTTATAATTAAATTTACTTTATATTTTGATGTTTTTCATCATGTTTGCACAGAAAAACAGCTTAGTTATTAGTAAAAATAGGAGTTTACGCAATGAAAATCCTTATCATAGATGGGCAAGGCGGAAGGCTCGGACGGCAGCTTGCCGAGATGATCACATCCGAGATGCCGGGAGCTGAGGTAACAGCGGTCGGAACAAACTCGACAGCTACGGCTTCAATGCTGAAAGGTGGCGCTATGCACGCAGCGACAGGTGAGAATGCTGTCGTCGTAGCCTGCCGGCACGCTGATGTTATAATCGGCCCGATTGGCATTGTCATAGCCGACTCTCTTTTAGGCGAGGTCACGGAAAAGATGGCAGCCGCTGTGGCGCGGGCGGACGCGGTGCGGATACTTATTCCCGTGGACCGTTGCGGGACGCTTGTTGCGGGCGTTTCTGACGCGTCAACGACGGAACTATTAAATGATGCCATATTGAAACTAAAGCGGCTGGCAAATGACCGCAATACTGTGAGCTGACAAAGCAGTAATTTGTCAGTTTAGGTTGACAAGATAGCGTTTTCAGTGTAAAATATTTGAGTGTTGCGCCGGACATATCCGGCGGCGCGGGCAGAAGCCCGTTTTATATTGAGCTTATATTTTTATTTAATTAAGCTTACATTTTTATTTAATTGATGTTCTGAAGGCATCGCTTTCCCTGAAGGGGAGACGATGCTTTTTATTATTCATGAAAGGATAGTGAAGATGGACTCAGCAAAGAATACTGAAAACAAAAAAAGTATCACTTTTATACTGCAAATCAAAAGACTTGTATTTTCAGCAATGTTTTTAGCATTAGCGCTTGTACTTCCGTTTTTAACGGGGCAAATACCTCAAATCGGCAGCGCTCTTTCCCCGATGCACATTCCGGTTCTGCTTTGCGGATTCATCTGCGGCTGGCCATGGGGGCTTGGCGTTGGTTTTATTGCTCCCCTTCTGCGCAACTTATTATTTGGTATGCCGCCGGTTCCGTATAATATTTCGATGGCATTTGAGCTTGCCGTGTATGGCCTTCTCACAGGAATACTATACCGTGTGCTCCCGAAAAAAGTGCCGTACATATATGTATCGCTGATACTTTCCATGATAGGCGGGCGCATTGTATGGGGTGTGGCAAGCTATATCATAGCAGGGGTCAGAGGAACAGAATTCGGTCTCGCAGCTTTCTGGGCCGGAGCCGTTGTGAACGCAATACCGGGCATTATCCTGCATATAGCACTAATTCCGCCGCTCGTCGCAGCAATGAAGCGCGCTCGTCTTATGCTCAATGAATAATGGCGCTGTAAAACTCAGATTACAGTAATAAAAACAACCCGAAGCCTTTGCTGTCGGGTTGTTTTGCCTTTTAACATTATTTCATCTTGGACATCTGGCGCTGAGCCATGACAAGGTTATAATATATACCTTTTTTCTGCATCAACTCATCGTGTGTGCCGACCTCAGCTATCGTGCCCTTGTCAAGAACTACAAGGCGCGTGGCGTTTCGCAGGGTGGAAAGACGGTGAGCTATTGCTATTGTTGTTCTATCCTTTGAGAGTATACGCAGGGCGTCCTGTATCTGCTTTTCCGTTTCGGTATCAAGAGCCGATGTCGCTTCGTCAAGGATGAGAATACGCGGATTGTGGAGCAGAGCGCGCGCTATGGCTATGCGCTGTCTCTCACCGCCGGAGAGGGTATGACCGCGCTCCCCAACGCGGGTGTTATAAGCGTCGGGCATTTTCATAATAAACTGATGAGCGCCTGCAAGCTTTGATGCTTTTATTACTTCATCGCGCGTTGCCGACGGCTTTGCGTAGGCAATGTTGTCGTAGATAGTTCCGGCAAAAAGGAATGTTTCCTGTAAAACAACACCTATCTGTGAACGAAGCGACTTTTGAGATATTTCTTTTTCGTCGATACCGTCGATTCTTATTACCCCTTCGTCCGGATCGTAAAGCCGCATTATAAGGTTAATAAGCGTGCTTTTCCCGACGCCGGAACGACCGACAAGGCCTATGAATTCTCCCGGTTTGATCTTTAAATTTATGTTGCGCAGGACGTTTGTTGTGTTGTCGTAACCAAAGGATACACCTTCAATCTCAACCTCGCCTTTAATCTCTATGTCTTTCGCGTCAGGAGCGTCTTTAACGTCAATATCTTCATCAATTATATCGAATACCTTGACTATGCTCGTCATTGTCCAGACAAGACGCCGCGGGAAGTTTGACAGCCAGCGCAGAGGTCCGTATATTATGCTGACATAAGCGGAGAACTGAGACATCTCCCCAAGCGTCATTTTACCGCCGACAACCTTATTCCCGACATAATATAAAAGAACGAACTCACCAAGACCTAATAGAAAACCGACTAAAGGGTTGAAAAAGGCGTAAAACGTCTCGTTGCGAATACGGATATCGCGCTCGTTGCGTGTTGCCTCGTCATAACGTGCCATTTCACGATGTTCCATGCCGAAAGCTTTGACAACGCGTATGCCGCTGAAAATATCGTGAAGGATTGTATCAGCTTGTGAGCCGACACGCCATTGTACGTCATACATTCTGTGCATTATGCGCCGGAACAAGCGGTAAAATATCATGACAACCGGCGTCGGCAGAAGGATGAAGAGTGCAAGCCGCCAGTCATAAATAAACAAAATGACAGAAACGGCTATGAGGATCAATAGTTGCTCGATTATTTCGCCAAGCTCATTTGTAAAAAAGCTTTGTATCCTTGAAGAATCGTTGTTGACGCGGCTTATAAGCTCGCCTGCTGTACGCTTTGATATGCGCGATACGGAGAGCATTTGAATTTTATTAAATACCATACCGCGCAGCGCGACAATCATGCGGTTGCTTGCCTTGATAAGAATAAGGCTGCGGATGATATTAAGCACACGCGTCAGCAGGTTTACAAGGAAAATCGAGACAATTACAGCGATAAAGCCCGATAAAAGCGGCCTTGTTGGTGATTTTATGTAGTTGTCAACGAGGACTCTGTTCAGCCTTGGCGGAACAAGGTTTAATGCGGCGATTATAAAATAAAATATGACTGACGCAAAAATATAGTATTTGTACGGACGCGCGATATCCCAAAGCCGCACAAGATACCCGATTTTTTTAACACAACGCGGGCATACATGCGACCCGGGCGGGAAAGGGCGTCCGCATTTCGGGCATTTTTTATCTATTTCAGCTTCATAATCGTATGAAAACTTGCCCGCTTCAATCATTTTGTTGAGCCGGGATATAATAGCTGCAATTTCGTCCTTTTTATCCATGCTTGCGCGGCAGAGAAGGACGTCATGCCCGTCGATTATGCATTCAGCAAAGACACATCCGACGCCGGGCGTGAATTTATACTCGGTGACGGCACGTGCATCATATTTTTGCATAAGATTATCATTCTCGTAGATGTAAATGCACGTGTTTGTTATTGCTACATACCCGTCAACAGGCTCAATACTTGCATCAGGGCGAAGATTGAAGCTGAAGGCTACAATAACGTCCTCTGGGTTTATATCCGGGTTCGCGGCGCAAAAGCGCCGGACTAAAGCTTCACGTTTATTTATGTCAATTCACCTGCCTTTGATATCATTCTTTATAGGTCATACTTGCAGGAACCTCATATATTTTTCTTTTCTCGGGGTTTCTAGCTACTTAGGTATTTCTACTTCATCGCAGTCATCAAAATCATCATAATATGGAACAGTTGTGCATCTACATGTTTTGCAGATTGGGGGATAATTAACCCCGAATTTTGCCTTCCTTACATCAAATATCTTTCCGTCTAATTTAGCACATTTTTCACAAGTATTTTCATCTAATGATGTTATAAATTTATACTTCTCCACACCATTTTCAAGGTATGAGTAAATATCTCTTTTTCCGATATAATATATGCAATTCATTACAATGGCTTCATAAATAAGCTGTTTATCACATTCTACGTCACAGATTCTTAGGAATAGTTTAAGTATTTTATCATATGAAATTCCTAACATTATTCCAAGTATTACACAGGCGTTTATATGTTTTTGATATTTTTTTAATGAAAGTGGCAAATCCTGCTCTAAATTCATATGATCAATGCAGTTAATAAGTTCGTTTTTAGATAATCCATTTTTTGATATATTTCCCCAATCAACCCCTAAACCTCTGGGGATAGGCTTCTGCGACTCATATTTAGCAATTTCCATATAAGCTTCATTGAATTTTCCGTCTAAAATAAGTGAATAACATTTATCTTCCAATTCAATGTTTTTAGTCGCAGATGGCCGTAGATTTTTAACCATTTCTTTTCCTTTTGCTGTGAGCTTATAATACTGTTCATTTGATTTTATATATTTTGTAAGTTCATCAGGCGTAAAATTATCATGTATCCTATTAATTAATTCTTCTTTTCTGCCTGTTTTAGGAAGACCTTTTTCTGATAAAATTTGTTTTAATTCAGCCACTTTAAAATTGTGTAAATCCTTTTCATCTGATACCACTAAAAGACCTTGTCCTAGGTATTGTTTAAGAACATCGGCATAGTTTATGTTATACTCATGTGTCCAATATCCAGCAATGTTTGGGTCATTAACATTGACTCCGTCCAAATATTTTAAAAAATATAACTCGGTTGAGGTTAAATGTCTTTCTTTAAAATTCGAAAGGTCAACTTTTTTAGGATCCAATCTTTTTAATTTATCTTTGTGTAATGAATAGTAGTGCTGTGACCTCTCTTGAGCTTCATATGTTAATTTTTCCATTTCACTAACATTTTTTAATGAATAATTTGTGTTTTGAGCATCTTGTTTATTTTGTGGGGTAGGAATTTTGTTATTTAGCTTTTTAAAAATATTAAGTAGATTAAGAAATATGTGTTTCATATTTTACACCCTTTTACTCAGTGACGTACCATTCATCAGAGGTACAGCTCGATTTTACGGTAGCTTTTACGGTCGAGCGCCTCTGTGTCCGGTATTTCGTAGCGGTTTCCATCTTCGTCGCTGATAAAGATTCGTGTTTGCGTTACCTTTGTTATGCTGCGGTAAACGTCTCGAACGGTGAATGTAAGCTCATGCCCACCGGATATGACGTGCCAGTAAGTATAACCAAAGCGTTCTTTGACAGAGACAATGCGGTCTATAACTGGAGCGTAATATTTACGGTCAAGCTCGCTTTTTACAAGCTCAGCCGCATCAGGCCCGATATCTGAAAGATCACGTATGATGCCGATTTCAACGCTTTCGCGGTCAAGTACGGATATAAACGCGTATGGATGATCATACGGGAAAGCACGATGGAAATATACGCGGTCGTATGTTTTTGTACCACCTGTCTCCTCGCCATCAGGGCCTATTTCTTTCGGCAGGGTGACAGTCAGCGATAAGAAGTCGCCATTTTTAGTAAAAGTACAATTATCACGTGTAAGATATGTAATTGATACAACGTCACCAAGCTCGGTGACTTTTTTTTCTTCTGACAAGCGATTTACCTCCTGATTATTGACGTGCAGTTCAGCGCTTACTCCTCGATTCCGATGTTGCGGAGTGCTTCCAGCTGAAGCTTATACAGCTTATAGAATATGCCTTTTTTCGCAAGAAGCTCAGCGTGTGTGCCGAACTCAGGCATTTTTCCGTTTTCTATAACGATAATATAGTCTGCATTGCGAAGTGTCGACAGTCGGTGAGCAATCATAATAGTCGTGCGTCCCTTGACAAGGTTGTCAAGAGCAGCCTGTATGCGCCGTTCTGTCTGCGTGTCCATAGCTGCTGTCGCCTCATCCATGATGAGGATGCGCGGATTGCGCAGTATAGCACGCGCTATTGATATTCTCTGACGCTCGCCGCCTGAAAGATCTTTGTAACCGAAGCCGATTCGTGTGTTATAAGCATCAGGCAGCTTAATGATAAAGTCGTGTGCTCCGGCAATTTTTGATGCGGTTATGACCTCCTCATCCGTTGCATCAGGACGCGCATACTTGATGTTGTCCATTATCGTGCCCATGAAAAGGTATGTTTCCTGTGACACAATAGCAACATTTTTGCGCAAATCATCAAACGATATATCGCGGACGTCAACACCGTCTATTTTAATTGAGCCGGAACCGACGTCATAAAGTCGTATAAGAAGGTTAGCAAGCGTTGATTTGCCGGCTCCTGTATGGCCGACAATGCCAATAACCTCACCCGGGTTAATCTTAAACGATATACCGTCAATCACTGTCCTGTTCTTTTCGTAGCCGAACACAACATTGTCAAACTCCACCTCGCCACGAACCTCACCGAGCGGCGTCGGATTTTTACTTTCAACAACATCCGGCACTGCGTCCATGACATCCATTAAGCGGTTCATGGAGTTGAGACAGTCTGTCAGCATATATACAATGTCTACAAAGAACATTATAGGATTGTAGACCATGTTCATGTATGATATGAAGGTGAGAAGGATACCATATGACATTTTACCGTCAATGACCATCCATCCGCCGACGCCAAGCACAAGCATGTTGCTTATGTAAATAAGCATCGAGATGAACGGGAACACTGTTGTGTTAAAAACAGATGCTTTCATGTTTGCAGCCGCAAGAGATTTATTGCGGACATCAAACCTTGCAGCCTCTTCGCTTTCCTTTGAGAAGGCTTTAACGACGCGTATTCCGGTTAAAATGTCTGAAAGAAGCGAGTTGAGGGAACGTGACTGTGAATAGCGCTTTGCGTGATACTTTTCGAGTATAGCAAAAACCTTTCTTATCAGGAAAAACGCAATCGGCACCGTAACCAATGAAATGAGCGTCAAAACCGGCTCCATAATAAGCATGATTACGATTATACCGATAATCTGGAATACGTTGACAATAGAATAGGGGACAATGTCGCAGAAAAACCAATAGATATTGTTGGCGTCGTTGTTAACCTGCGTCATGAGTCCGCCTGTCTGTCGGTTCGTGAAATAACCTATCGACAATCGCTCGATTGCACCGAAAATCTCTTTTTTAAGGTCGTATGTGACTTTTGCAGCAACGCGCGATGATATAACGCCGTTGACTATTGACACCAATATAGAAATTATTCGGGTTGCCAGTATAATTCCGATGACAAGAAGTATTTTTCCATAGAAACGTCCGTTTTGATCAAGCACTTCGTCATAATAAAATCCGCTTGATATATATGGTGCTAAGATACCAAGTGCGCTTGTGAGTATCATTGTGAAAATGATAGCACCTATTTGAAATTTATATCTTGCGAAAAAGATGGAGAAGCGCTTGATAATATGGACCTTATCCATGCAGCGCATACATATTTTTCGCTCGGGATCAGCATAGCGGCGTCCGCACTTAGGACAAAAAAGCTCTTCTTTTTCGTCCTTTTTATCTTCGTTATTATCACCTGACGATTCGTTGTTTTCACCTTTAATAAGCGCGTTTATTTTGCGGACAAACTTATAAGCTTCATTTTTATATGTATTGCTCAGATTAGCAATCAGCTCAGTCCTCGGAAGGCTATCCGCATCCGCGCGTCTTCGCGCGACGATACGAGCAGAGGAGAGAAGCTCCTCCACTTGAAATTCTTCGTAATCCGAGAGGGAATAATGAGTATATGAAAGCTCAGTAAAATGCCGCACGGGCTTTGGCTGTTTGAATATTCCGTTGCGTTTTAAGCGGCCTATCATTGAACCTGCTAAAATGATAATGTCGCCATCTGCTACGAATATGTAGTTATCACACGGAACACATCCATCGTCGAGGTCGGTTTTCGCAGCTATGTCAACTTTTTCGTATGGGATCCCTTTCGCTTCAAGCGCTGCCTTTACCTCTTTTGGGATGTCGTATAGTTCAGTCAAATTAGCCGTTACCTTCCTTTATTGACATAATGAATAAATTAAAGACGCTAACATCATATTATATTTAAAATTATTTAAAAATGCAAGTCATATTATTCTGAAGAAACAATAATTTGTTAACAATTAGTTCAATAATAAAACTAAATAAAAAATCAAAGTAACGCTATTGACAATCAAATGACCGCATGATATGATATATTCAATATGAGAAATATAGTAAATAGTGAACATCACGAAAAACACGTTATTTGTTTGCAAAAAGATTGACGCAGTGATATAATTAATTATCTATTAATAATAAATCTAAAAAAACTGTATGGGGTGTAATGTGAGTAGTATGTATACATTAAGCGCCGTCGGTGAAACGGCAGGGAAAATCATATCGAACATTAGCCGGGTTATTTATGGCAAAGATAAAGAAATACGCTACATAGTAACAGCTCTTTTAGCAGGAGGGCATGTTCTTCTTGACGATATACCCGGAACAGGTAAAACAAGCCTTGCCCGGGCACTTGCAAAATCAATAAATGCCGGCTGCCGCCGCATACAGTTCACCCCGGACCTTTTACCGTCCGATATAACGGGTATTAACTACTTCAACCAAAAGGAAAACGAATTTGTTTTCCGTCCGGGTCCCATTTTTACGAACATCGTTATCGCAGATGAAATAAACCGTACGACTCCGCGCACTCAGTCTGCGCTTCTTGAGTGCATGGGAGAATATCAGGCTACGATAGATGGTGTAACATATCCGCTGGAGCGCCCGTTTTTTGTCATAGCAACGCAAAACCCGATTGAATCACAGGGTACGTTCCCTCTGCCTGAAGCGCAAACAGACCGTTTCTTAATGAAGCTATCGCTTGGCTATCCACCCCGTAAAAGCGAGCTTGAGATACTCGACGGTTATATTGAAACAAGCCCGCTCGATAGTCTCGCTGCTGTTTGTGAAAAAGATGATGTGCGTAAATGTATCGACGCTGTCCGCAGCGTTAAGGTAAGCGCGCTTATCAAAGAGTATATTGTAAATATCGTCACAGCGACGCGCGAAAATGAGCGCATCCGCCTTGGTGTAAGCCCGCGCGGTACGCTCGCATTAATGCGGGCATCGCAGGCATGGGCTGCGACGGAGGGACGCGACTACGTGCTGCCGGACGACGTTAAAGCTGTTGCTATACCTGTGCTCTCACACAGAATCATTTCTCGCTCTCAGGGAACAATACGGCTTACGGAGTCAAACGCAAATATTATTCAATATATCATCGACACAACAAGCGTTCCCGTTGCATAAGACAAAAAGAATACAAGGTTTTTCGCATTATAAATTGCTTAGCGGGTGGAGGTGCCGGAGGTTTGATATTTCTTGCAATATTAGCAGCTGCGTTTGTCGTATATATATACCAGAGCGTGCTATACAGCAAGCACTCTTTTGACGGCATCAGCTACGAAGTTACCACAAGCACTGAAGAAGTGTTTCAAAACGAGGATATATACATATATGAGGAAATCACAAATGACAAAATGATTCCTCTTCCGTACCTTAAAGTGGCAACTTCGCTGCCCCAGGGACTGAATTTCCGCATAACAGAGTTCGATAAAAAGACAAGACGCCCGCGTGACCGGATGCTTAATCATATCCAGAGCGTATTTGTCATGAAAAGCAAGCAAAAAATACGCCGCCGCTGGCGTGTAAACTGCTCCGTCCGCGGAGTTTACACTGTCGGCAATGCGACGCTTGTTGCAAGCGATATTTTCGGCATGACAAATACGTCAAAAGGATTTAAATGTGAGCCGCGAAAGAATAATACTGTAACTGTTCTGCCGAGCCCTGTTGACCTTGAAGAACATTTTACATCATCGTATTATCATAGCGGCGATGTTATAAAAAACCACAGTCTTTTAACGGATCCTCTTTTAATTGCCGGAGCAAGAGACTACACGACGCTCGATCCGATGAACAAGGTAAACTGGAAACAGACGGCAGCACATGGGCGGCTCATGGTCAACATTGAAGAATACACACAGCGCCGCCGTTTTAATATACTGATAAACATGAACTCACGCGATATCGAGCGCCATCCGACACAGCCAAGCAGTCCGGAGTTCATAGAATACTGCATAACTGTGGCAGCATCAATTCTCGATCGCGTTTCTCATGAAAACGTCCCTGTAAGGATAATATCAAACTCCCCGCCGGATGCGGTATCTTCCGATTTCCGTGCGTCTGATGATGAGATTGGTGAGAAGATTCTGTTTACGCCACCTTACGAGGGCAAACAAGAAATATTGACAGCCCTGCGTGTTCTGGCCATGATGAAAACGGAAATATCGTGCCCGGTTGAAAAAATGCTTGATTATATCCTTGCAAACAGCCGCATGTTTGCAGAATCGGGGAATCTGATTGTCGTTTCAGCATACATAAGTGAACGAATGATAGTTTTCCATGACGAAATGGCGCGGAATGGCGTTAAAGTGATATTTTACGTGACGACGACAAACCAAAATGCCGCAATCATACCTAAAAATATTGAAGTTTATTATAAAACTTACTTCGATAAGCATTAACTAAAAGGGGGAGTTTAACGTGTCGGACAAAATTATTGCACGTGCGAATAAGTTGCTCGCAACCATCGCCGTTTTTTGCGTTATCTTCCCTATGTGTTACATGCTTTTAGGCTTTTTACCGGTTTCGAACTCCGTCATTCTGACTTGTTCAATAATACTTTTTGCAGCCGGATACGGAATGCAAGCACTTTATGGCGCTGTGATGTCACGCGCTGTCGATGTTCGTCCCGGATACCGCGATGAGACCGGGTATGAAAGCTCCGTGCGTGCATTTGAGCCACTGCATGCAGCGCTGCCTATTATAATTGCAGGAGTATTAACATACATTTCGATCGGTATATTTGATAACATCTTACACCGGATGTATAAATCGGGTATAATACCGACCTACGATCCGGACTCGCTCTTCCCATATTTCGGTGCTATTGCTGTACTTATACTCGTTTTAGCG
>LFRM01308876.1_pt1 | contig 31833 bp, 27 predicted proteins | sample 618341 | NCBI WGS metagenome assembly LFRM01 (sample SAMN03654438, study PRJNA283298) | anaerobic digester metagenome | isolation source: pool of bioreactors CSTR01a, CSTR02a, and CSTR03a thermophilic anaerobic... | place: Denmark: Kgs. Lyngby | collected 2014-05-21 | reverse complement strand
GTTCAGACGTTTTCTGCCTGCCAGTTCTTTATTGGAGAGGTCATCGTCTTCAGCCAGGGCTGGCAAATTGACCGCCACGGTTTTGACAATTTCATCTCCTTCAATACTGAAACCCTGCAGAACGGCGACAAACCGGGTGGATTCAGGCAAATCTACCGCTACCGTGTAGAGTTCCGACACGGGACGAGACACATACTCATCTGCCAGTTTATTCATGAACCAATCCGGCCTGAACAACAGGAAAGTCGCCAGCAAAAGCAGTATGACCTCCAGCCAATTACATTTAATCCTGAACCAGAACATGGTTGCCGCTGCAAAAGTAAGCGAAGCCAGCGTGGCACCAAAAACCACCAGAATGAGCTCCCACACGCTGCCAATACCAATTAACAGTATCAGGGGATTGAAGATAAAGATAAATGGCAAAATGACGGTACGCATTGCGTAGATAACGCCCATAATCCCGGTTTTAAGGGGATCTTCACCGGAAATTGCCGCTGCGGCAAATGTGGCCAGGCCTACCGGCGGTGTAATATCGGCCATAATGCCAAAATAAAACACAAACATATGCACGGCAATTAAGGGGATGATAATGCCATTTTGCGCACCCAGTTCAACCACAACCGGAGCCATCAGGGTTGCCATCAGGATATAGTTGGCCGTGGTTGGCATGCCCAATCCCAAGATCAAACAGACAGCAGCGGTAAAAAACAGCATGATCAGCACGTTGCCCATAGAAACCAACTCGACAAACGCAGTCATGCGCAGCCCCAGTCCAGTCAAGGTAATGGCCCCTACAATCAAGCCGGCGGTACCGCAGGCGATTGCAATGCCAATCATATTGCGAGCCCCTTCCTCAAGACCGGTCAGAGTTTCGGAAACCCCCTGTTTGGCAGCGGAAGACACGTTTTTCTTGCGAAACCAGGCAATAATCGGATGCTGCGTGAGCATCTGGAAGATCATTGAAATACAGGCATAGAAGGCAGACAGGCCTGCGGAAAGCTGCTCTACACTAAGGCACCATACCAAAATACCGATAGGAATCAGGAAATATAGGCCTGCACGCACTGTTGGCCATGCTTCTGGTCTGACCGGATTGGCAATATCAATTTCCGTTGGTAAATCGGGATGTGAAGCGGTAATGCGCAAAAGCCAAACATACAGTGCCAGCAACAGGCCAAGCAGAATCCAGATGGCGGCAGCGCCGGCTATTTGCTGTACACCCACGCCGATCCAGTAAACCAGGCCCATAACGATAAGTGTTCCCGAAATACCCAAACCCCACCCGGCCAGTTTTTGCGTGACGGTTTTGGGCTTGCCCGCACTCATCATGGGTTCAATACCCAATTTCAGGGCCTCAAGGTGAACGATATAAAACAGGGCCACGTAGGAAATACTGGCGGGTAAAAGCGCATGCTTGATGACATCGGTGTAAGGAATACCGACATATTCAATCATCAGAAAAGCGGCTGCCCCCATGACCGGTGGCATGATTTGACCGTTCACGGAGGAAGCGGTTTCAATCGCCCCAGCACGTATGCCGCCATAACCCGACTTTTTCATGAGCGGGATGGTGAAAATACCCCCCGTTACCACGTTGGCCACTGATGAGGCCGACACGATACCGTTAACTGCGGATGAAACCACGGCCACTTTTGCCGGACCGCCCCGTAAATGTCCGAGCAAGGCAAAAGATACCTGCATCATGTAGTTGCCGGCACCACAGCGGTCAAGCAAGGATCCCAGCAACACGAAAATAAAAATGTAAGAAACCGATACCCCCAACGCGACACCAAAAACCCCTTCTGTGGTCAACCACATATGGGATACCATTCGTTCTATCGATGCCCCTCTGTGAGCCAGAACATCAGGCAAGTGCGGGCCCAGGAACACATACAGCAAAAAGACGGCACCAAGAATCGTCATGGGTGCGCCCAAGGCACGGCGAGTCACTTCCAGCAACAGAAGCAGGCCAATACTGGCAGAGACCACGTCTACCGTTGTTGGCAAACCCGGACGGGTTGCCAGCTGGTTATAGAATAAATACAGATAGGCGCCACAAAAACCGGCCATAATAGCAAAGGCCCAATCATACCAAGGCATGTAATTGGCGGCTTTTTTATTGAACGGATAAGCCAGATACCCCAGGAACATGGCAATACCCAAGTGAATTGACCGTGCTTCGGTATCGTTAAAAATGGCAAAATTAAACGTGAATGGCAGCGGTGACGAGTACCATAACTGAAAAAATGACCAGATAAGCGCGCCAACAGCCAATACGCCACCCGCAACACCACCCACATGTCGCCCACCTCTGTCAACATCGGCGACCATTTGTTCGAGTGCTGCATTTTTTGTTGCGTCTATATCAGTACTCATAATTTTCCTTCATCTATATACAACAAAAGGTCACTGTTGGAACGCTCTAAAGATAAATTCCAGACCAGTGACCTTAAAAAACACTATTTATTATTACTTGATCAGACCTTTTTCTTTGTAATATTTTTCAGCGCCAGGATGCAAGGGGGCAGACAGACCGTTTTTGACCATCTCTTCTTTATTAAGATGTGCCAGTGCCGGATGCAGCTTCTTGAAATCCTCGAAGTTGTCAAAGACGGCCTTGACTACGTTATACACGGCATCATCAGGCACATCGGAAGACGTTACAAAAGTAGCCAATACACCATAGGTTTCGGTGGGATCCGGGTTGTTTTGATAAAGACCACCGGGTATTGAAACCTTGGCATAGTAAGGATTGTCTTCGACCAGTTTATCAACCTCGGGGCCTGTAATAGGAACCAGTTGCGCACCACACGTTGTGGTTGGATCCTGGATATTGGCAGAAGGGTGACCTACGCCATAAAAGAAACCGTCAATCTTTCCGTCACACAATGCTGAACCATGCTCATCGGGGCGCAGCTCGGAGGCAAGGGAGAAGAATGACATGTCCAGGCCTTTTGCCTTCAGCAATTGTTCCATGGATGCACGTGTACCCGAACCCGGGTTACCAACGTTAAAACGTTTACCCTTCAGGTCATCAAATGACTTGATATTGGCTTCTTTGCGGGCAAGAATGGTAAACGGCTCTGGATGAATGGAAAATACGGAACGCAGTTTTTCGAAAGGCTCCTTGAATTGACCCTCTCCTTTGTAGGCATTGTAACCAACATCAGATTGCACAACGCCCAGATCCAACTCGCCCGCTTTAATCGTATTGGCGTTAAAGACGGACCCGCCGGTTGACTCTACTGAGCAACGCAGGCCATGATCGGCACGATCTTTATTGACCAGTCGGCAAATGGCACCACCAGCGGCATAGTACACTCCTGTGACACCCCCAGTACCGATACTGACAAATTTTTGTTGGGCAATTGCTGCACCGGGAGCGGCAATAACTGAAAACAGCGTCAGCGCGCTCGCTGACAGGGCAAAACGTTTACTTAGTGATTTTTTCAATAGTTTATTCATGAATTATCCCCGCTATGTGTTGAGTACAATGGCTAAATACTAACCATTTTCCCGATAGTACACGAATATCCCGGCTTACACATTCAGGGAAACACTAATAAATCACTATCTGTCTTGCAAAAAACGATAATTCAAGCCAAATATAAACCATTCGCCTGCTTTCTTCCTGAAAGGCGAGGTTAACCATGTTCCTGATTCAACTCACACTATTCAGGCAAGGAAAAACAGTTTAATATCTGAAGTTATCATCATTGATACTGTTCAAATTATAAATTACCTGAACAGGCCGCATATTGGGCACTGTAACGTGAAGCCCTGTCCTTGACTTTTTGTGCCGTATTCAGCAGCCATTTTTTACTTTGGTGCGTACCGTTACGGTAACCTGTCCAGCCCTCATGATAATTCAGGTATTGGGCATAGGCATCCCACTTCGAAATACCGTTTACCTTTTGTGCCTTACTCATATACCAGCCCATAAAATCCAGGGCATCCGAAAAATCATCGCGGTCGGGGCTCCAGCGATTGGTTTCTTTACGATAATCGCTCCATACTTCATCTTTGGCCTGGGCATAACCATACGCAGAGCTTACCCTACCCCAGGGAATGATACCAAGCAGATAATCTTTGGGCGGCTTGGCATCATGACGGAAAGTGGACTCCTGATACATCATGGCCATGGGAACATGAACCGGCACACCCCACTTCTCTTTGGCGTCAAGTGCGGCTTCATGCCATGACGGTTTTTCCCGGAAAATCTCGCAGATGTTCTCAGGATTGGCGGGAGGCGTGGTACTGCAGGCCGATAGCAGCAATAAAAACGATGCGCAAATACCAATTTTAGAAATACCGTTTTTTGTTAAACCCCTGATGGTATCCATACTGTCCTGTAATACAAGTAATACATAAGAATAATAATTATTGTAAAGCAATGGATGCATGCTGACCATCCACATCACCTTATGGAAAAATAAGCAAAATCAACTATACTGACGTTTTTACCGGGCTTTGGAAAATGCCTTCTTTCTTGTCTACCTATCAACCCGTTATTGTACGGACACATGATGTCGCCGAATCAAAATAAAAACAGTACCCAGTATCACTTTTTTCTTCTTTTGCTAATTGGTGTTTCCATTGGCTTTATATGGTTGCTCTTGCCCTATTACGGTGCCATTTTCTGGGCGGTCATTTTCGCTGTTCTGTTCAGGCCCCTTAATTTATGGCTTCTAAAAAAAATACCCAAGTCGCCCAATACTGCAGCCCTGATAACGTTGGTAAGTGCATTGCTATTGGTCATCATTCCGCTCATTACCATCACCACCTCCCTAATAAAAGAAATTTCATTGCTCTATCAAAGAGTCCAATCCGGTGAGCTTAATTTAGGTTTGTATTTTGAGCAAATCATCCAAAACCTCCCCCCTTTCTTTAAGGATATTCTTGACCGTTATGAAATTCACAGTCTTTTCGGTCTGCGGGAAAAACTGACTGAAGCGGCAGCACAAGCCAGCAAATTCCTGGCAAATCAAGCCCTTACTATTGGTCAGGACACTTTCCAGTTCCTGATTACCTTTGGAATCATGCTGTATTTGCTATTTTTCCTGCTCAGGGATGGTGGCTATCTGGTGAATAAAATCAAATCGATGATTCCGCTTGAGTATGAACAAAAGCAGCATTTGTTAAATAAATTTGCCACCGTTGTCAAGGCAACCGTCAAGGGCAATATTCTGGTCGCAGCTACCCAAGGCGCATTGGGCGGGTTCATTTTCAGTGTATTGGGCATCCAGGGTTCTTTATTGTGGGGAACCATCATGGGTTTCCTGTCTTTGTTACCTGCTATCGGTGCTGCCATCATCTGGTTGCCGGTATCCATTTATTTTCTCGTCACCGGTGAAACCTGGCATGGCGTGGTACTGATATCTTTCGGTGTACTGGTGATTGGTCTTACCGATAACGTACTTCGACCCTTACTGGTCGGTAAAGATACAAAACTGCCTGATTACGTCATTCTGATCTCCACAATCGGTGGCCTGACCGTTTTTGGTCCCAATGGTTTCGTGATTGGTCCTTTATTGGCGGCACTGTTTATTTCATGCTGGGATCTGTTTCCTGCCTCTCTTGATTTGACTGCTGACCCTGATGAAGAACAGGACAAGAGCATTGAAACATAAAAATTAAAAAAGGGCGTTGTTAAAATTCCTTTGACAACACTCTTTGACTTTAACAACCATTATTTATGGGATGAACCTCGATAAACCCGAACCAGATTTTTGTCTTGGACTGTAACACAAATAATGCCAACAGCGCTTGCCTGACGGCTATTCTTGAGTGGCTTTTTCCACTTTATCACCTGCTTGCCAAATTCGATATTTCACTTCCACATCAGACGGTGTATAAACCACAATTGGCAAACGGCTATTGTAATCAAGCAAAAAGTCATTGCCACCAAGCTGAACAAACTGCTCGGTCAAATCCTGATCAGGACAAGCCATCAAGGTTGCCATGGGGCCATTTAATGCCTCAATGCTGTAATAAGGATACCCCCACCCCTCAAGAGTGTGCTCTTTAAGTTCCCCACCAAAAAACTGCCGATTGCAGTCAACCTTTAAAGTCTTGCCCACCATCAATTGCACTTTCAGATTTTCCTCTTCGGGCACGGATGGAAGATCAATGACTTGCCGCACCTGGCCTGGCTTGGCTGCCGGATAAGGCACTTTGGGATCAATGCTGGCAGCGTTTACATTAAACGCAATCATACCCATACAAAAAAACAAATTAAACCGTTTAAGATTATTCATACTCAAAGCTCACCCATTATTGGATTATTAAATTACAAAATAAATGACAATCAGAAAAATACAATCGCCGGGGTTATCTGTTTAACTCTTATTGACAAAGCAATAGCTTCAACCTATTCTAGCTTAAAAGCGTAACAGACAATAATTCACATTTACTGGAGTAGACATGAAACGAAACAATTTTTTGCGCACTCTTTTTACCGCTGCTGTCATGTTCAGCAGCGCTGCCTATGCACAGGTTAGTGTCATGCTACCCGCCAACCCGGGTGGTGGCTGGGATGCTACCGGCCGCCAGGCATTTAGTGCCATGAACAAGGCGGGCATTTATACCGGTCCCGTTAACTTTACCAATAAAGGGGGTGCTGGCGGTACCATCGGTCTGGCGGAATTCCAAAACACCCAGGATGGCAAAGCCAATGCATTGGCTGTTTTTGGTGCTATTACGGTAGGATCCATCACACTAAACAAATCCCCCATAGACCTAAGCAAATTCAAGCCAGTGGCTCGTTTAACGGCTGAATATCTGGTTATTGCCGTCCGTCCCGACTCTCCCTACAAGAATCTGGATGATTTTGTCAAAGCACTCAAAGAAAACCCAGGCGGAACGCCCGTCGGTGGTGGCTCAGCCGGTGGTGTTGACCATATCGCCCTGGCCCTCTTGGCACAAGCTGGTAACGTACCTGTCAAAGATCTGAATTACATTCCACAGGCCGGTGGTGCCGATACCGTTACCGGCATTGTCAACGGAACCCTCAAGGCAGGTATTTCCGGCATTTCAGAATTCCAGCAGTTTGCCAAATCAAATCGGGTGAAAATCCTCGGTATTACCTCGGCAGAACGCATGGAAGGCCTGGACGTCCCCACTTTCAAGGAAGCCGGTTTCGATGTTGAAATTGCCAACTGGCGTGGTATTTTGGGTGCCCCGGAAATGCCAGAGGACAATTACAAACTTTGGGTGGATCGCTTCACTCAACTGAATGACAGCGCAGAATGGAAGCAGGTTCTGCAAACTCAAGGCTGGGATCAGTTTTTCCTTGCTGGCGCTGAATTTGGTGATTTTATAAAAAGCGAAAGCGAGCGTATTAACACCATTCTGAAGGATGCAGGTCTTGTCCAATAAAGCTGTTCCATCCGCTAATACAACACCCCAACCACCTGCAAAGCCCTGGTGGCTGGGGCTGGTGGTTGTATTCATGGGTGCGGTTTGCCTGTATTCGGCCGACGAGCTTGCCAATACTGCCAGATACTCTGCCATTGGCCCAGGCCTGTTTGTGACCGGAACCGGTATCGGGCTGATCGTACTTGGCGTGCTTTTACTTATACAAATAGCACGTGGTGAGAAATTCGAACCACAGGATACTGAAAATGCCGAAGGTGACACGCCCATGGATAAACGGGCGTTTTTGATTGCCCTTGCAGCTGCCGTTGTTCCGGTTTTGATTATTGAGCATTTGGGGCTTCCCATTACCGCGATGGTGTCATTTACCCTGGTAACACTGGCTTTTGGTTCAAAACAAATTGTGCTGAACCTCATTTCCGGTTTCATACTTGGCTCGGCCAGCTGGTATTTATTTAGTCTGCTAGGGCTTCAGCTCGGAGACTTTATTCCTTTGCTGGGCATTTAATCCTCCTGCCACATTAATAATTCAAGTTAAATATGGATACACTGGGTTTACTGCTTCATGGGTTTGACGTTGCCCTTACCCCTACCAATCTGTTTTGGGCACTGATAGGTTCCACACTGGGCACTGCCATTGGTATTTTACCTGGCATTGGCCCTGCCCTTACCATCGCCCTGCTTTTACCGGTTACGGTTTCTGTAGGACCGGTTTCTGCCTTCATTATGTTTGCGGGTGTTCTTTATGGGGCCATGTATGGCGGGTCCACAACCTCTATTTTAATTAATACCCCCGGTGAAGCCGGCTCCATGATGACTGCCCTGGAAGGTAACAAAATGGCCCGGGCAGGAAGAGGTGCCGCTGCACTGGCTACCGCNNACTGGCTACCGCAGCCATAGGGTCTTTTGTCGCAGGCACACTCGCTACGATTGCGCTAACTTTTGCGGCCCCTTATGTTGCGGAACTGGCTTTTTATTTCAAGCCTGCCGATTATTTTGCCTTGACTATTCTGGCGTTTACTTCAGTTGCTGTCGTCATGGGCAGCTCCCGGGTTCGTGGTTTTATTTCCCTGTTTATTGGACTGGCCTTTGGAGTCATCGGTATTGACAATATGACCGGTCAACCCCGTATGACTTTAGGGTTTGCGGATTTGCTGGATGGTATGGAGTTGACTGTTGTTCTTGTCTCCCTGTTCGCAGTGGGTGAAATCATTTACGTGGCCAGTCGCTATAAAAACCAGAAAGATGAAATCATTTCCGTCAAGGGCGGAATGTGGATGAGCAAATCCGACTGGAAACGCTCTTTCATGCCATGGATTCGTGGCAGTGTAATTGGTTTCCCAATGGGTGCGATACCAGGTGGCGGATCTGAAATACCCACCATGCTTTCTTATACTCTTGAAAAAAACCTCTCCAAGCACAAAGATGAATTTGGCAAGGGTGCTATTGAAGGTGTCGCAGGCCCGGAAGCGGCCAATAATGCGGCAGCAGCGGGTATTCTGGTACCTCTGCTCACGCTGGGTTTGCCAACCTCTGCCACCGCCGCAATATTGCTGGCAGCCTTCCAGAATTTTGGCTTGCAACCCGGGCCTTTTTTGTTTACCAGCAATCCCGAACTTATTTGGGGGCTAATTGCCTCGCTGTATATTGGCAACGTTATGTTGCTGGTGCTTAACCTGCCACTCATTGGGATTTGGGTCAAACTCCTGCTCATTCCAAAACCACAGTTATATGCCGGCATTCTCGTTTTTGCCATGATTGGCATTTGGGGGGTCTCAGGCTCGGTTTTTGACCTGGCATGCATGGCCTTGATCGGTTTAATGGGTTATGCCATGAGGGTGTATGATTTTCCCATCCCGCCCCTGTTAATTGGCTTGATTCTGGGACCTATGGCAGAAAACCAGCTGCGTACCGCACTGGCTGCCGGACAGGGAAATCCGGCAGTCTTGGTAGAGAGTCCAATGTCTATCATTTTCCTGACCCTCTCTTTCCTGTTCCTGTTTGTACCCTTCCTGCTTAAACGCCTGCGCAAGGTTGCCTGAAAATAGCCAAGCCTCTTCCTTAAGCAGTTTTATTCTGTATCCGGGTCAGGGGCAAGGCTGTTTTATACAAAACCTGCTTAAGCGCAAAGCTTGAACGGATCTTGTCAATACCCGGTATTGGGGTTAACTGCTCCAGGATGAATCTTTCCAGTGCCCCAATATTGGTAACCGCCACCCTGATCAGATAATCAGAGTCGCCAGTCATTAAATAACATTCCATGACTTCATCGTGCTCTGAAATTCGTTGCTCGAAATCCGCAAGTGCCTGTTTGTCCTGGGATTTCAGACTGATAGAAATAAAAACATTCAGATCCAGTCCCAGTGTCGAAGGATTGGCCAGGGCCACGTAACGGGAAATAATACCGTTTTCTTCCAGCGCCTTGACACGTGACAGACAAGGTGAAGGCGATAAATGCACTCGCCTTGACAACTCCACATTACTTAAAGAGCCGTCTTTTTGAAGTTCATCCAAAATTCTAAGGTCTACCAAATCCAGTTTCATAAAATGCTGCCATAAATAATATTTACAGTATTTTATGCTGAAATTGCTATTTTTACTCAAAAAATTCAGCATCTCATTTTTGGGTATTTTAATTAGAATATCAAGCAGGATATTTAAAATAAATGGCTAATAAAAAGGAGGGAATCGTATGAATGCCCCATTACCCAAACCTATTGAGACAATGATGAAGACCCTTTTGCAAACAGATATTGATCCGCAAGAGACCCAGGAATGGAAAGACTCATTGCATTCACTGGTCGCCACCCATGGCCGTGAACGGGCCGCATTTATCCTGGATGAATTGTCTGTATTAGCCCAACAATTAAAAATAACCTGGCAACAGAAAACGGCTCCCGTGAATAGTTATTCCTGCGTAAATACCATTTCTCTTGATCAACAACCTGCTTATCCCGGCAATATCAAGATAGAAGAAAAACTGGGTGCCTTGATACGCTGGAATGCACTGGCCATGGTGGTCAGGGCCAATAGCGCCTATGGTGAATTGGGGGGGCATATTGCCAGTTACGCCAGTGCTGCCGATTTGTTTGAGGTGGGTTTCAACCACTTTTTCAGGGCCCGTGAAAACTCAGAAAACGGCCATAAGGGAGATCTGGTATTTTTTCAGCCTCACAGTGCTCCTGGAGTTTATGCCCGCGCCTTTCTTGAAAACCGCCTGACTGAAAAGGACTTAAGCTTTTTTAGGCAAGAGTTGCGTGCCAACCGTGAAGGTGCACAAGGCTTATGCAGCTACCCTCACCCGTATCTGATGCCTGATTTCTGGCAATTTCCCACCGGATCTATGGGAATTGGTCCCATCAGTTCCATTTACCAGGCCCGTTTCATGCATTATCTGACACATCGTCAGTTGCAAAACTGCGAAAACCGCAAAGTATGGGGCATTTTTGGTGACGGCGAAATGGATGAACCCGAATCCATGAGCGCACTGACATTGGCTGCCCGTGAAAAACTGGACAACCTGGTTTGGGTCGTCAACTGCAATTTACAACGTCTTGATGGCCCGGTTAGGGGAAATGGACAAGTCATCAAAGAACTGGAACGCCTGTTTACCGGTGCCGGATGGAATGTCATTAAAGTGCTATGGGGCAGCGACTGGGACCCTCTGTTTGCCAAAGACCTGACGGGTGCCTTGACAAAAGCTCTTGGCGAAACCGTTGACGGACAAATGCAAACCTTTGCCGCTAACGATGGTGCCTTTAACCGTGAGCATTTTTTTGGGCAAAATGAAGCACTTCAACGGTTGGTTGAAGGTATGAGCGACGAACAAATCGACAAGCTCCGTCGCGGTGGTCATGATATAGTCAAAATTTACGCGGCATACGCGGCTGCCGTCAATCATAAGGGACAGCCCACGGTTATTCTGGCCCATACCAAAAAAGGTTATGGCATGGGCAATGCAGGCCAGGGGAAAATGACCACCCATTCACAGAAAAAACTCGGGGACACTGATTTGATTGCCTTCAGGGATCGTTTCAATTTACCGTTCAGCGATGAGCAAACTCTTAACCTGGAATTCTACCGACCCGATGAAAACAGCGAGGAAATGCGTTATTTGCATGCACAACGTGAAAAACTGGGGGGTTATTTACCCAAGCGCCATACCGATACACCAACACGCCAGGCTTCACCGGTAGAACAATGGGCCGGTTTTGCCTTGCAGGCCGAAAATAAAAACATGTCCACCACCATGGCTTTTGTACGCATGCTAGGCAACCTCCTGAAAGACAATGAAATCGGCCAACGCATTGTTCCCATTGTGGCTGATGAGGCACGTACTTTTGGCATGGCCAACCTGTTCAAGCAGGTCGGCATATACTCCAGTGTAGGCCAGCAATATGAGCCCGAAGATATCGGCTCTATCCTGAGTTATCGTGAAGCGATTGATGGACAAATCCTGGAAGAAGGCATTAGTGAGGCAGGTGCCATTTCCAGCTGGGTCGCTGCGGCAACCAGTTATAGCGTCCATGGCACGCCCATGCTCCCCTTTTATATTTATTATTCCATGTTCGGTTTCCAGCGTATTGGAGACCTGATATGGGCCGCGGCAGACCAGCGCCCGCGTGGTTTCCTGATTGGTGCCACCTCGGGAAAAACCACTCTTGGCGGTGAGGGTTTGCAACACCAGGATGGTTCCAGTCATATCTGGTCTGCCACCATTCCCAATTGCAAATCTTATGACCCGGCTTTTGCGGGTGAACTGGCCGTTATTATTGAACAGGGCACAAAGGAAATGATGACGGAGCAAAAAGATGTGTTTTATTACATTACCGTCATGAATGAAAACTATCCTCAGCCTTCCCTGAAACCCGGAATGCGTGAAAATATTCTTAAAGGTGCCTACCATTTCAGGCACTACCCGGCACAGTCTGTGTCCGGCCGGCAAGAAGAAAATTCCGTAACTTTGCTGGGTTCGGGTGCCATTTTTACCGAAGTACTGGCTGCCGCCGAAGAACTGTCCTCGCTTGGCATTGCATGCGATGTTTTCAGCGTTACCAGCTGGACAGAACTGGCCCGTGACGGCCAACGCAACGAACATGCAGCCAGCCCTTCCGGACAGCCGCTTACGCCTTTTATTGAAGCACAATTGCAAAACAGCAAAGGGCCCATTATTGCTGCCAGCGATTACGTCAGGATGCTGCCCGAATCGATCCGTGCTTATATACCGGCAGGACGTAAATACATCACCTTGGGTACAGACGGATTTGGCCGAAGTGATACCCGTGCTGAATTACGCCAACATTTTGGCGTCAATGCACAGGCAATTGTCCAGATGGCACTTAAACAGTTGGATCAGTAAAAAAATGGCACGTATTTTTACGTGCCATTTCAAACCATACTCTCTGAATAAGCTTCAACTAGGCTGCAACACCCTCAGCAGTGGTTTCTTCCTCGGTAACTGAAGTACGAATGATGTGATCAAAAGCACCTAAAGAAGCTTTTGCACCCTCACCAATCGCGATCACGATCTGCTTGTAGGGAACCGTGGTTACGTCACCGGCGGCAAACACACCGGGAACCGATGTCTGGCCTTTGGCGTCAACTTCGATTTCACCGTGCTTGCTCAGGGAAACCGTACCTTTCAGCCATTCGGTATTGGGTACCAGACCAATCTGGATGAACACACCTTCCAGATCAATTTTATGGATGGTTTCGGTTGTGCGGTCTTTATAAGACAAGCCATTTACCTTGCTGCCATCACCATGAATCTCGGTGGTTTGGGCAGATACAATGATATTAACGTTAGGCAAGCTGCGCAATTTACGTTGCAATACATCATCGGCACGCAACAGGTCTCCGAACTCAATCAATGTCACATGGGCTACGACACCGGCCAGGTCGATTGCCGCCTCTACACCCGAGTTACCGCCACCAATAACGGCAACCCGTTTACCTTTAAACAATGGACCATCACAGTGCGGGCAGTAAGCAACACCCTTGGTACGATATTCCTGTTCACCGGGAACATTGATGTTGCGCCAACGGGCACCAGTCGCCAGAATAACGGTTTTACTTTTCAGTACGGCACCATTTTCCATCCTGACGGAAATTTCCTTATCGCCAGGAATCAGTTCTTCGGCACGCTGCAGGTTCATGATATCCACATCATAGGCACGTACGTGCTCTTCAAGCTGGGCGGCAAAACGGGGGCCTTCGGTTTCTTTGACAGAAATAAAGTTTTCGATAGACATGGTATCCAATACCTGACCACCAAAACGCTCTGCGGCCACACCGGTGCGAATGCCTTTACGGGCGGCATAAATCGCAGCGGCAGCACCAGCAGGACCGCCACCAATCACCAATACATCAAAAGGATCCTTGGCATTGAGCTCTTCGGCCTTGCGGCTGCCTGCATTGGTATCCAGTTTGGCCAAAATTTCCTCTACACTGGATCGACCTTGACCAAATGGCTCACCATTCAGGAACATGGTGGGTACTGACATGATCTGGCGACTATCGACTTCATCCTGGAACAAGGCGCCATCAATGGCAACGTGCTTGATCCGCGGGTTGATGATTGACATGACGTTTAATGCCTGGACAACGTCCGGACAGTTTTGGCATGACAATGAGAAATAGGTTTCAAACTTATAATCGCCATCGAGATTACGGATCTGTTCAATGACGGCTTCATCCAGTTTGATGGGATGCCCACCGACCTGCAACAGGGCAAGTACCAGTGAAGTGAATTCGTGGCCCATCGGAATACCGGCAAACTGCACACTAATATCGGTTCCGGGACGGTTAATGGTAAAAGAGGGCTTGCGTGAATCAGTGCCTTGTTCATTTAAAGTAACACGGTCTGAAACAGAAGCGATTTCCTGCAACAGTTCTTTCAGTTCCTTCGATTTAGCGCCATCATCCAGTGAAGCAACAATTTCGATAGGCTGTGAAACCATTGCCAGGTAAGTTTTTAATTGTGTCTTGATATTTGTGTCTAACATGATGATGAACTCTCCGGATCTTGATTTATTTAACTTTGGGGGATAGGGTTCGGGCACAGCCCGAACCAGGCAACCCGAACTTATTTCGAGGTGCAATAACTTACTGACTGAATTGGCAGTTAATTAGATTTTGCCAACCAGATCCAGTGAAGGAGTCAATGTAGCAGCACCCTCTTCCCATTTGGCAGGGCAAACTTCACCTGGGTGAGCGGCAACGTACTGGGCAGCTTTAACTTTACGCAGCAGTTCAGAAGCGTCACGGCCAATACCGTTATCGTGAACTTCCATCACTTTGATTTGACCTTCCGGGTTAATCACGAATGTACCGCGCAGTGCAAGACCTTCTTCAGCAATCAGAACTTCAAAGTTGCTGGCTAATACTTGGGTTGGGTCACCAATCATGGGGTACTTAACTTTAGAAATCGCGTCAGAAGTGTCGTGCCATGCTTTGTGTGAGAAGTGTGTATCGGTTGATACCGCATAAATTTCAACGCCCAGTTTCTGGAATTCGGCATAGTGATCAGCCAGGTCTTCCAGTTCTGTTGGGCAAACAAATGTAAAGTCGGCTGGGTAGAACACAACAACAGACCATTTGCCTTTCAGGCTGTCCTGGTTAACGTCAATGAATTTGCCGTTATGGTAAGCGGTTGCGCTGAAAGGTTTGATTTCTGTATTGATTAATGACATTTCTTTCTTCCTTTATTTGTTGGGTTAGAAAACTTGATATGTGACCAGTATAGCCCCGTACAGTTAATATGTATAATTTATTGTTTTTATAAACAAGTTTAATTTTAACTATAACGGATATGCAGGTCACATAGTTATACTATATCAGAACATCATTGCAATTTAATGTTTTAACCCCAGGTTGGCGGCGGGTAATCGCAATGCCACCCGTAATCCGCCCAAAGGAGAAGAGGTCGTTATTACCGTACCTTGATACAGATCTGTCAGGTCCCGGACAATATCCAATCCCAATCCGGTACCCGGTTTTTTTTCATCGGCTCTTATCCCTCTTTGGAAAATCAGGTCTTGCTGGGTTTCTGGCAATCCCTCTCCATCATCGTCAACAGTAATAACAATTTCACTCTGGGACGGTGTCACTGTGATGCTGATTTCATGACTGGCCCATTTGCAGGCGTTATCCAATAAATTGCCAAGCATTTCCTGAAAATCCTGTTCTTCACCCCTGAATGTACAATTGTCCTCTTGCAAGTGCAGGCTGATATCCAGATTTCGCTCTGCATACAATCGTTGCATCACCCTGATAAGGGCTTCCAGTGATTTTTTTACCGGTGTGCGGCTGCTGCTTGCCTGCATGGCCGCTGCTGCCCTGGCCCTGGCCAAATGATAATTAACCTGTCGTTGCGCCATGGCAACCTGTTCCTTGACCAGGGCAAAAAAAGAAGACTGTTCTTTGGCAGCCGCATTGGACAAGATTGCCAAAGGGGTTTTTACGGCATGTGCGAGATTCCCGGCCTGTGTTCTGGCCCTTTCAATCACCTTGGCGTTCACGTCCAGAACCTGGTTGAAGTCATTAACAAGTGGTTCAAGTTCTGCAGGAAAATCACCTTCAATATGTAAAGTCTTGCCCTCGTGCACATCGGCCAGACTTTTCCTGAGCCGGCCAAAAGGACGCAACCCCAAAATAACCTGCGTAGTAACCGCCACCATAAGACCGGTGGCCAACACCGTTAACGCCAGTATTAACATATTGCGAAAACGCTCGGCAGGCAAGGCGACAATTTCATGATCAACGGCCACCACCAGCCGCAAGGGGAAAGACGACTCTTCCTCTGGTTGAATAATTCTGCCGACAGCGTCCAGCACACTGCCATCGGTATCAGTGATAATAAAATCCTGCAACGCGGCACTGGTATTGCCAATGTTCGAGGTGGGCAACACATTGTCCCAAAGTGAACGGGAACGCAACAAGCCTGTTGTTTCTGCCTGCCCTTGCTCATCTAACTGGTCTATTTGCCAGTAAAGACCCGATAAGGGCTGAGCAAACCGTGCATCGCTTAGGGCGTGTGGAACGCTGACTTTGCCATTGGCATCAACCGCCACAAAAGACAGTAACTGGTTAAAGTGCAAGGTTAACTCTGCCCTTACCTGCTGCATCATATGTTGCTTGAACAGGCTATTCAGCCCCCAACCGGCAACAATAATGGTCACCAAAACCCAGGCCAATGTGCCTGCCAGCAGGCGAAACCTGAGTGACGACCAGAAAGACAGGTTTTTTTTGTATGGCATCATGGTTTTCTAGCCCAATCGATACCCCATGCCACGGACCGTTTCTATCGTACCGGCAGGCAGCTTCTTGCGCAGGCGGGCAATAAAAACTTCGATGGTATTGGAGTCACGGTCGGCGTCCTGGGCATATATATGCTCTGTCAGGATAGAGCGGGAAATCACTTCCGCAGGATGGTGCATCAAATACTCCAGCACTTTGAACTCATGACTGGTTAGGGAAAGCGGCACACCGTTAACGCTGACCCTGGCATTGCGTGTATCCATTTCTATAGGACCGCTTTTAAGAATGGCATTGGCATGGCCACCAGTACGTCGCAGCAAGGCCCTGACTCTTGCCAGCAGTTCTTCCATATGAAAAGGCTTGGTCATATAGTCGTCGGCACCGGCATCAATACCCATTACTTTTTCATGCCAGTTGTCCCGTGCTGTTAATATCAGTACGGGCATTTGCAGCCCGGCTTCACGCCATTTTTTCAAGACAGAAATGCCATCCATCAATGGCAGGCCAAGATCAAGAACGGCCAGATCAAATGTTTCCACCTCTCCCATGAACCAGGCGTCTTTTCCATTCATGGCCACATCAACCACGTAGCCGGCTTCTGTCAGCGTCTCCTTCAACTGCAAGGACAGCGTCGGCTCATCTTCCACAACCAGTATTCGCATCAGTCATGATCCTGTGTTTTATTGTGTCGTGTTTTACCTTTCAGCTTCAGGATTTTGCCATTTTCGGCATCTACCAGTAATTTCAGCATATCACCCGAGTCCTGAAGCAGCTTGATTTCATACAGCCAACGGTTTTGGCCATCATCATCGTCATGCTCGAATTCGATTTTGACAATCTGCCCCCCATATTCTTTTTCCACTTTTTCAAGCACAGTCCGCAAAGACATGACTTTTCCATCCATCAATGCCTGTCGCGCCTGCTCATGGTCATCTACATCAGCATGGACAGGTCTGGAAGGCAGCACGCTAAAAACCATGATGCCGATCAGTATCCCGCTAAAAATTCTCTTTCCTGTCATAGTACCTTCCAGAGTCGGATCAATCTATAGTCAAGCTCTTTATAACATAAGCAAGATGAACGAAACATGAACAAATGCTTCAGATCCTGTTCATTTACCTACAAGCATAATGACACCATGATCAATGTCGATCATGCCTGAATTATGGAGAACAATGATGAACACGACTCGTTTAATAACTGCCTTTGCCATAGGCTCCAGCCTGCTTTTTTCTGGTACTGCACTAAATACGGCCCTGGCCCAAACGAATACGGAGCAAGTACAAACGGCACCGCCCCAATCGCGACTGAATATCAAACAAGTTTATGACAAGGCAGAAGCAGCCGGGTATGCCAATATTACTGAAATCGAACTTGATGACAATGTTTATGAAGTGAAAGCACAGGACCAAAAAGGAATGCGCGTAAAACTCAAACTGGATCCAAAAAATGGAGAAATCATTGATATCCAGACAAAAACAAATAAGCATTGATTAAAACTTTAAACCCCTGTCTTGAATAATCATTTTAAAGGTCCAGCATGAAAACACTACTGATTTCTTTTGTGTCGCTCATTACCCTTGTGTGGGGATATGATGTGTTTTATTTACATCCTCTACAAGGAGCCTTGCCATGGCTAATTCAAAAACAGGGCCTTTATTTAAGCGGTTTGTGGGCTATTGCACTCATGTCGCTCGTCATGGTGCTTTCCATTCGCCCTGCCTGGCTAGAAAAACCACTGGGTGGCATGGATAAAATGTACCGCCTGCACAAATGGGCAGGCATATTGGGCATATCTGCAGCCAGCCTTCATTGGCTGATTGATATGTCCAGCGATCTGCTCAAGTCCTGGATTGGTACGTCTGGTCGACCACCCAAAGGCGATCTGAGCGAATTTGCCATCATGTTCCGCTCTTTTGCCAAAGATAGTGGAGAATTAATTATCTATGCCCTGCTAGTGATGCTGGTACTGACGCTATGGAAAAAATTCCCCTACCGGCTTTGGCGTTACGTCCATAAAGTGATGCCGGTTTTCTTCCTTTTTCTGGTTTTTCACGTCATTGTACTTGCACCGGCAAATTACTGGACACAACCGGTTGGCATCCTGCTTGTAGCCTTGTTTGTGCCTGCCTGCATAGCCAGCATCATTTCCCTAATGGGCATGATTGGCAAACCTCGTCAGTCAAATGGCATCATAGAATCCATCCGCGGTCACAATACGGATATTACAGAAATCACCTGCAAAATGGAGTCTTCATGGAAAACACACCATGCAGGTCAATTTGCCTTCCTGACTTTTGATCAACTCGAAGGTGCACATCCGTTTACCATTTCCAGCGCCCCAGACGATGACAGACGCATCAGTTTTCAGATCAAGGCACTGGGTGACTATACCCGTCAACTATCCAGACAAATTAATGTTGGCCAAAAAATCAAGGCAGAAGGGCCATACGGCTGTTTTGACCTAAGCCATCTTGATATCAAATCACACCACACCATGATTGCCGGTGGCATCGGTATTACCCCATTTCTTTCATGGCTGGAATACTGTCAGAAATCATCCGCAACCATCCCTGCAACTGACTTGCATTATTGTTTACGCAATGCAGATAACGACCCCTTCATCAATCGCATCAGGCAGTTTTGTGAAGCGCTGCCATCAGTCAGTCTGCATGTACATCAAAGTGAAAAGGGCGAGTATTTCACTGCTGAAAAACTGGCTCAAACACTACAACAAAAAGATCGCACGTCAATTTGGTACTGTGGTCCAACCAGCCTGGCTGACAGCCTTAAATCCAACCTGAAAAAATGGTGGCATGGCAAATTCACCTTTCACCAGGAAGCTTTTGAAATGCGTTAAGAATAACTAAAAAGCGCCATCCGGTTATGAATGGCGCTTTTTAGTCTCTCAACATTCTTAATATCGGTCACCATAAATATCACGGACTTCTTCAGGTTCCCCCATCTGAATCACATGAAATATGACTTAAGCCGAGATAATGTATATATATTTTTCTACGTTTTACTCAACCGCATCGAGTCCGAAGTCAAATACAGACACACTATGGGTGATCCAGCCAACCGCAATCAAATCAACGCCGGTTTGGGCAATTAAAGGAGCTGTTTGCGCATTGATTCTACCCGAAGCTTCTGTCACAGCACGCCCATCTACCATCGCCACTGCTTTTTTCAGCATTTCAGGGCTCATGTTATCCAGCAGAATGACATGAACCCCTAGCGCCAGCGCTTCGGCCAGCTGTTCCAGGGTATCCACTTCGAGCTCTATCTGTACCATATGACCCACAATGGCTCGTGCCCTGGATACGGCTTCACGCAGACTACCAGCCACAGCAATATGATTATCCTTAATCAATACAGCATCATCCAGGCCAAACCGATGATTGCTACCACCACCAACCCGCACTGCATATTTCTGTAACGCCCGCAGGCCAGGCAGGGTTTTACGGGTGCAGGTAACCTTGGTGCCATATTCGCGAATGGCATCGGCAATAGAAGCCGTTGCTGTTGCAACCCCGCTTAAATGCCCCAGAAAATTAAGTGCCGTACGCTCTGCGCTAAGAATAGCACCTGCCGGACCTGAAATGCTGGCAACAAGATCGCCGGGGCTCAAACGGTCACCATCGTTACGATGAATGCTTACCTTAATATTTTCATCCAGCAGGTCAAATGCCAGGCAGGCCAGGTCAAGACCGGCCAAAACCCCCGTCTGGCGAGCCACCAGATTCATGGTTGTTTGGGTTTGTGGCGGGATAATGCTGCCGCTGGTTAAATCACCCGCCCTGCCAAGATCTTCCAACAAGGCCATGCGAACAACGGGTTCCAGCATTACTTTTGGCAAGGGAGGGACACGGACTTCATGATGGTTACCTGAAGTTGTCTGCAAAGAATGGGCAATACTCATTTTTAATGCTTTAATATTCATAGGTTCAAAAAAAACAATTATATGCCCATCCTGGCTTTATAAATTATATTTGCCCCAAGTGCTGCAAATCCACGCAATAGCCTGTACTGCCTGCCGATCCCAAGATCAACATTTTGATATTTAATTGATATTTAATTGATGTTTGATTGAGGGCATTAAATCTACCATTTACGGATAACCAAACCCAATCAATCCTCCTGAGTTCCATCAGGATTTGTCATGCAGGTTAAGATTTGAGAATTCAGTTAATTACGTTTATTGTCGCTTTATTTGCTCTTTTTACCCTGAGTCGCCTGTTGCTAATGACCTGGCAACATCAGCGGGTGCAACAAGCCAAGGGGCTGTGGCCCATTCTACTGGGTGGATTACGCATAGACCTTAACCAGATCGCCACCTACGCCTCGGTACCGGCGCTGCTGATGCCATGGCTGGAAAACAGCACTCTGTTCCTGGCAATTACCGCCACCTGGTTTACATTCTGGTGGCTGTTGTCTGCTTTCATGGAAATTGCCACTCCGCAATTTATTACCGAATACGACACCCGCCCCAATCGTCTATTTGTTGAGTACCTGAAGCACCCCAAGGAAGTTTTTGGGATGCTGTGGCGTGGTTATAAGGGCGTGCTGGCGGGCGGATTGCTGCTTTTTGGTTTAATGGCAGCCTTGGCCAATTCACTTTTTTTTGGTTATGGTCCTGAGCAATTGGGGCCCGTCTGGCTTAGAGTCATCGAGTCATTTTGCTATACGCTGCTTTCTTTCCTGTGCATTCGTGGCACGTTGAAAAAAAGACCCATTAATCCATCAACCGTCGCCTTTGCCGGCGATGGCCTGGTTAACAGTCTGGCACTAAATTCCATTTACAGCCTTTTATACGCGATTTATGCAATGAAATACGAGATGTCGGCTGAAGATGTATATGGCAAAATGCCGTCAGATGAAATGAACCGGATAGTGCGTGAAGCGGCGGGCATCAACGCCGCCCAGTGCTCAGATACCATAGCCACCATGCACAGGCAAATAGCTGACCATCACCCGGTCACGCCCCGGAATATCGTTATTATCGTTGAAGAAAGCCTGGGTGCCCAATATGTCAAGACCCTGGGAGGAGAATGCCTGACACCCAATCTGGACAGACTCTACCGGGAAGGCTGGGGCTTTCTGCGTGCTTACGCAACCGGTACCCGCTCCGTACGTGGACTGGAAGCCCTGTCTGCCGGTTTCCCACCCACAATTACACAATCGGTCTTCAAACTGCCCAACGCTCAAACCGGCTTTTTCACCATCGCCGATGCATTGGGACAGCAATATAATTATCACTCCCGTTTTCTGTATGGCGGAGAGGCTCATTTCGATAATATGAAAGGCTTTTTCCTGGGTAACGGCTTCAAGGAAGTCATTGACGGCCCTTCTTTCAAGAATCCGCAATTCAAGGGAACCTGGGGTTACAGTGATGAAGACATGTTCAACCAGCTTGACAGATTGCTGCAAGAAGATGAAAGCAGAGGCCAACCAGTCATCACCCTGGCCTTCAGCGTATCCAACCATTCTCCCTGGGAATACCCGTCAGGCCGAATTCAGCCCCAGGGTGAGGCGGCCAGTGTTGAAAATACCGTGCGCTATGCCGATCATGCCCTTGGGCAGTTTTTTGAAACTGCCAAAACCCGTGATTACTGGCAGGATACCGTGTTCCTGGTGGTTGCCGACCATGATTCACGCGTATTTGGCGCCGAACTGATCCCCCTGAAACATTTTCATATTCCGGCCCTGATACTGGGCGCAGGCATAACCCCCCGACTTGATGAGCGGATCATCAGCCAGATTGACTTACCGGTTACCCTGCTTTGCCTGGCGGGTGTTTCTTGCGTGCATCCCATGATTGGCCAAGACCTGACAAGCCAAACACCTAACCGGGCCATGATGCAATATGACAATCGCTATGGTTACCTGAAGAACGACCAGTTACTTGTGTTGGATCCACACATGCAACCGCAACAGTTTACCTGTCTGGCCTCTGACAAGTTTCAACCGTCCCGGTTGGATGAAGCGCTGGCAAAAGAAGCCCTGGCACATGCGATTTGGCCCTATAACGTGTACAAGAACAACAGCTACAAAACGCCTGCCGCCCACACTTTTCTCCAGGAAACTGAGGTTTTCTCGCCAATCCATCCGTGATTGTTTGAATAAATCCCGCCGCACTCCCCCACCTGAGCTTTACTGCTTAGGTGGCGGTAATTCATTCCGTATTTTCGGATGTATTGAAAAATTCATAAATGAGTTTTCTCAGCCAGCGGCTGCCTGCATCCTGGTGAAAGCGGGCATGCCAATGCTGTCTGATGGCATATCGGGGGGATTCAAAGGGCAAGGCATACGAACACAAATTGGGATTACGGGCAAACATATTGCTTAGCCGCGTGGGGATGCTCGTGATCAGATCCGATTTTTCTATCAGCAGTCCCAGTCCCAAAAATGATGAAAGCTGTAGATAAACATTACGCTGTATGCCCAAGCGCCGGATTTGCTGCTCCAAAATGGAGTGACCGGTTCCCTGATGATAAAAAACCACATGACCTTCACGCTCAAAGTCTTCCAAACTTAATGTGCCCTGTATACGGGGATGGTGACTGCTGACCAGACACTCATACTGCTGTCGAAACAGTTTTTGCTGATAAAAGCCGGCTTTTAACTGTGGCACAAAACCAATCGCCAAATCTACCGCTCCATTGGACATTTGCACGGGAGTTTCAGGGGTGATGGGTACGATATCCAGCGCAATATTTGGCGCATTCGCATGAAGATAGGCAACCAGCTTAGGCAAGATTTCTATATGGCTGATATCCATCATACTGATCGTAAAGCGTCGGGTTGAGATCGCGGGATCAAACTCCCCGGTAAACTCATCGATGCGTTTCCATTTATCAAGCAGATCCGTGATATACCCATTCAGGGATTCAGCCACTGCCGTTGCCTGCATCGTATTGCCAACCCTGACAAACAGAGGATCATTGAAATGTTTTCTGAGTTTGTTAAGCTCTATGCTGACTCCCGGTTGACCCATACCAAGACTTTCCGCTGCTTTTGAAACACTTTTCTCCCGATAAATCTCATGGAAGACCTGTAACTGACGAATATCCATTTTTCCCGACTCTTTCATATCCTGCCTGCCTTTGACTGGGCTATCCCTGAGTTTCAGGGTTATTCAAATTCATCTCTATTAAATTTTAGAATACAGATTATTTATATTATTGTATAGATCAAATAGCACAGTCTTGTTAAATTAAAAAATAAACGATTTCATTAACAATAATCAAAAAAATCAAAAAATTTATTACTATTTGCAAGGAAATTATCGTGGATCAATTAGCCAAACTTGAAGACCTGCCCCAGGAATACCGGGATAAGCTTGAAAAACTCAATCTGGTGCCATTATGGCCCAGCCTGCGTGATGTACTGCCCCCTGAAATTCCCCAGCCCAAAACCAAACCCGTATTCTGGTCCTATGAGGCCTTGCGCCCTTTATTGCTTCAGGCCGGAGAATTAACCCCGATTGAAAAAGCCGAGCGTCGTGTCCTGGTTCTGGCCAATCCCGGCCATGGTCTGGAAAACATGCGTGCCAGTTCCGTCATGTACCTGGGCATGCAACTTTTGCTGCCTGGTGAATGGGCCCCTTCACACCGCCACACCCCCAATGCCGTACGCATGATTGTGGAAGGCAATGATGCCTATACCACTGTTGATGGCCAGAAATGCCCCATGGAGCGCGGTGACCTGATCCTGACACCTACCGGCATGTGGCACGAACACACCCATGAAGGTACAGAGCCTGTCGTCTGGCTTGACGTGCTTGACCTGCCACTGGTGTATTTCATGGAGGCGTCATACGTCCAACCCGGCGAGCACCAAAATATCCAAGGCAGTTCGGACGACACCGATTACGGTCCCGGTATTGTGCCAAGCCCTGTTTTTGAACGTAAAAACTCACACTACCCCATGTTACGCTACGCATGGAAAGATGCACGCAAAGCGCTGGAAAGCATGGCCAAAAACCAGCCAGAGGCAAAGTCCATCCAGATCACCTATGTGAATCCTGAAAATGGCGACGACTGCCAGAAAATCATTGGTTATTCTGCCTTGATGCTGCGCCCGAATGAAACCCTGACACTGCCTTTACGTTCCAGTGCCATGGTATTCCATGTGATCGAAGGGCAGGCACAAGTGCAAACCACCCACAACAACTTTGACATGAAACAATCGGACACCAGCTGCGTTCCGTGTTTTGCACCCGTCACTTTTGTCAATAAAAATGCCGATCAGCCCACCTTCATTTTTATTGCCGACGAGTCACCGGTCCAGAAAAAACTGGGGCTTTACTCCGAACGTCCAAATAACCAATAATATTCAATACAAGAAATATATTTAAATGAGGAAACAAAAATGGAACAATTACCTATTCTGATCTCTGGCGGTGGTATTGGAGGCTTTGCCGCTGCGCTGGCATTGGTTCGACAGGGATTCAAGGTAAAACTGTTTGAACAGGCACCGGAAATTGGTGAAATCGGAGCGGGCATCCAATTGGGCCCCAACGCCTTTCATGCCTTTGATGCACTGGGCATCGGAGACAAAGCCCGTTCACGTGCCGTCTATACAGACTACATGGTCATGCACGATGCGTTAGACGAGTACGTGATTGGCAAAATCCCCACTGATGAAAACTTCCGCAAGCGTTTTGGCAACCCTTATGCCGTCATCCATCGTGCTGACATCCACGCTTCCCTGGTTGAAGGTGCACAGGAAACCGGTGAGGTTCAAATCCATACCAACACGCGTATCGAAGGCATCGAACAGGACGGTAAAACCGTTACGGTCACCGACACCAAGGGTAGTAAACATACTGGAATTGCCCTCATTGCCGCTGATGGTGGCAAGTCTGTAGTTCGTGAAAAATATGTAGGTGACCCAGCACTGGTAACCGGCCATGTGGTTTATCGTGCTGTTGTAGACAAAGAGGATTTCCCCGAAGACCTGCGCTGGAATGCCGCAAGTTTGTGGGCAGCCCCCAAAGGCCATCTTGTTCATTATCCACTACGTGGCGGAGAACAGTATAATGTGGTGGTGACCTTCCACAGTCGCGAGCAGGAAGTCTGGGGTGTCAAGGATGGCAGCCGTGAAGAGGTCTTAAGCTACTTTACCAATATCTGTCCAAAAGCCAAACAGTTGCTTTCCTTGCCCAAATCATGGAAGCGCTGGTCTACCGCAGATCGCGATCCCATCAGCAACTGGACTCACGGTCGTGCCACGCTGCTTGGCGATGCCGCTCATCCCACCACGCAATACATGGCACAAGGTGCCTGCATGGCCATGGAAGATGCCGTTACCCTGGGTGAGGCACTGCGTACCTGTGACAATGATATTGAAAAGGCCTTCGATTTGTACCAGCGTGCGCGTGTTGCCAGAACCGCACGCATTGTCTTGTCATCCCGTGAAATGGGACGCCTTTATCATGCCGAAGGTGTCCAGCGACTGATTCGCAATGATCTATGGCGTGGCCGTTCTACCGAACGGTTCTACGATGCCATGGAGTGGCTGTATGGCTGGAATGTTTCCAACTGCCTTGATGCAGCGAAAAACTATTCCGCAGACTGAAAACAGGCATTTTCAGTAATGAAAAACAACAGGGTAAGCCTTTGGAGTAAGGCTTACCCTGTAAACTGTATACCCTGAAAAAACCAGACATTAACAAGGAAGGAACTTAACATGTCTTACGTATTTGAACCGATGAAAACTGTCGGTATCCCCGTTACCGATTCTGAAGATCTATTTCCTGTACGCCGTATTTACTGCGTAGGACGCAACTATGCCGCCCATGCCCGTGAAATGGGCTTTGATCCAGATCGTGAACCACCTTTTTTCTTCTGCAAGCCCAATGATGCAGAATCTGTCGTGCCTGTCGCAGATGGTAAAACCGTAGACATTCCTTACCCTGTGCAAACCAGTAATTACCACCATGAAATTGAACTGGTTGTGGCAATTGGCAAAGGCGGCAAAAACATCTCTGTTGAAGATGCCGCCAAACATATTTTTGGCTATGCAGTTGGGCTTGACATGACCCGTCGTGACCTGCAAATGAAAATGCGTGAGGCAGGCCGCCCATGGGAAATTGGCAAGGCTTTTGATTACTCCGCACCTATTGGTGAAATTACGCCGATTGCCAAAACCGGTGATTTGAACAGTGGTGAAATCCACCTGACCGTTAATGGCAAAACCACCCAGAAAAGCAATATCACCCATTTAATCTGGTCGGTTTCTGAAACCATTGCAAATCTGTCCACCCTGTTTGAACTGAAAGAAGGCGACCTGATCATGACAGGTACACCGGAAGGCGTAGGCGCTGTTGTTGCCGGTGACACCATGGTTGCCAGCATTGAAGGCCTGAAATCCATTACCGTTGCTGTCAAGTAATAAGGTTTGACAGCTACAGGCATAACGCGTCGTGTCATACATCGTATTATGCCTGCACACTGAACCCGGTACGAATCAAGAACCGGGTTCAGTTTAAGCGATTTTATTCACCGGCTGGATTGATGATTCTTGCCAGCAAGGCTTTTTCCTTGCCTAGCATATTGGGTATTTGCACAAAAATGCCATTGCCCGGTGCCACCTCAATGGCCTCACCATTATTTCGCATGGTATCCAGGCGAATCAGCTGGTTGCCATCCGGATGAATAATCTCAAGGGTATCACCCACCGAAAACTTGTTCTTCACATCAATCGTGGCCCAGCCATTTTCATCCACTTCGGTCACCAGACCGGCAAACTGGCTTTGTTTGGAAATGGAGTAACCGTGCAGGTAATTCTGGTAATCCTGGGTTTGATGTAGCTCCAGGAATCCAGGCGTATACCCCCGATTGGCCAGGCCGTCCAGGTCTGCCAGCAATTCGGGGTTGAAAGGACGACCGGCAACCGCATCATCAATCGCCTTGCGATACGTTTGCGCAACACGGGCAACGTAATAAATTGATTTGGTCCGGCCTTCCACTTTCAGGGAATCAACCCCGATCTTCACCAGCTTTTCAATCTGCTCAAGCGCGCGCAAATCCTTGGAGTTCATGATATAAGTGCCATGCTCATCCTCCATGNNTCCATGATGGGCATCATCTGGCCCGGACGATTGGCTTCTTCTATTAAATAAACCTGGTCTGCCAGCGGATGCCGTTTCGCCCCGCCACAAGAAGCAAAACTGGCGTCCGCCTCTTCTTTTGACTGTTGGAAATTAAAGCCGCTTAACAGTTGCGCATCGCCGGCATCACTTTCTGCCGCATTATGCACCTTGTAGTCCCAGCGACAGGCATTGGTACAGGTTCCCTGGTTAGGATCACGGTGATTGAAGTAACCCGACAGCAGACACCGGCCCGAGTAGGCAATGCACAAGGCACCATGCACAAACACTTCAAGCTCCATATCCGGGCATTCCTGACGTATTTCGGCAATCTCGTCAAGCGACAGTTCGCGTGACAGAATAATGCGCTCCACCCCTACTTTCTGCCAGAATTGCACACCCCAATAGTTGGTGTTATTGGCCTGGACAGACAAATGAATGACCGCATCGGGCCAGCGTTCCTTTACCTTCATGATAAGGCCGGGGTCAGCCATGATAATGGCATCCGGGTTCATTTCCATAACCGGCACCATATCGTCCAGATAGGTTTTCAGTTTGGAATTGTGCGGCAGGATATTGCTGGCGACATAAAATTTTTTGCCGCGGGCATGCGCCTCATCAATCGCTTCCTGCATTTTGGCGATACGTACAAACTCATTATTGCGCGCCCGCAATGAATAACGGGGCTGACCGGCATAAACGGCATCGGCGCCAAAATCAAAAGCAGCGCGCATGCGCTCAAGACCACCGGCAGGCAGTAATAATTCGGGAGATTTCATGATTCTAGACAAGTGCAGTAGTGTATTTGCCATGTGTGGAAATTAATCCCATGAACACATGTGCCATATATATTATTAGTCGTTTTATGAACACTAATATTCATTAAGGCAAAACAGTTTAATTAATAAAAATAATCAATAAAGATATAGCCGTTATTTTATTTGACCAATCAGAAAAAGCAAATAAATTCAATCAAAATTAAAAATTTATTATATTGTTTTTGATATAAGTGGCAGTAAAGAATAATTAATGTGCATATTACCCAACACTTCGGGTGATTTTTTTGTAAGCACTTAAGTGATTGATTTATATATTTATTTTTTGAAAAAAAGTTGTAACCATTGTTTCTTTTGTAGTTATTTGTTACATACAGTCAGAATACATAACATCCTAAGCCGCTCATCAGCCATGCTTTTCTGTTACTCTAAAAAAGAGTTCATTCATATTATTTTTTATTTCAAATATATACTTTCCTGTGGATCGTAATTATTTTAAATAAAAAATATTAAATTTAAAAAACAGGAGACCATGATGAAAACACCCCGTATTTCATTTATATCCACATTATCTTTTACCGCCACCGCTTTATTATTCTCTGCTTCAAGTAATGCAGCAACCCTCAAGGAAATCCAGGATAACGGTTACATCCGCATTGCCGTAGCCAATGAAATTCCTTACGGCTACATGACACCCGACAATGAAGCAAAAGGGGCTGGTCCTGATGTGGCAAAACTGATCATGGAAAAACTGGGCATTAAGGAAATTCGCTGGGTTACCACCAATTTTGGCTCTCTTATTCCTGGCCTGAAAGCAGACCGCTTTGATATGGTGGCCGCGGAAATGGCCATTTTGCCCCAGCGCTGTACCGAAGTGCATTTTTCAGAACCCAACAGTTCGTATGGCGAAGGCCTGCTGGTTGCCAAAGGCAACCCGGAGAATCTTCATAAATATGAGGATTTTACCGACAGCAAGCTCAAAGTGGCCATCATGGCAGGTGCCGACCAGCTTGAAATGATGCAGGCTCTTAAAGTGGATGACAGCAGAATGGTGACCATCGCCAATAATGCTGATGCCATTTCCACCATTGCTACCGGACGTGCTGCCGCTTATGCCGCAACCAGCCTGACCGTTAGTGAACTGGCCTCCAAAAGCGATCGTGTTGAAGCAGCCAGCGGTTTTACAGATCCTGTGGTTAATGGCAATCCGGTCAGAAGCTGGGGCGGTTTCACTTTCTCGCTTGCCTCTGCCGATTTGCGTGATGCCGTCAACAAAGAACTGCTTGAAATCAAGAAAACCGACGAATGGAAAAACATTCTGGCCGGCTACGGTTTCAGTGAAACCGATATTCAGGAATCACCTAAAAAAACCACCGCGCAACTATGTGCAAAGTAATTCGCACCGCAGTTATGAATAGCAGGTGTTACACGGGAATAAGTCAGGGAAGGCATCATGGATAACCTGCTATCGTATGTAGACCCTTTGCTTGATGGCGCATGGGTGACTTTGCAGCTAACCCTCTATTCCACCATTTTGGGTGGCATGGTTGCTTTTATGGCAGGCATTGGCAAGCTGTCAACAAACCGCGCCACCCGGTGGCTGTCAATTTGCTTCATTGAGTTTTTCCGTGGCACTTCTTTGCTGGTGCAGTTATTCTGGCTTTACTTTGCCTTACCCATCCTGGGACAGGCAATAGGGGTGGATTTACGCATGCCCCCCTTACTGGCCGGCACCATCGCCCTGGGGCTTAACATTGGCGCCTACGGTGCCGAGGTAGTACGTGGCGCCATTCAGGCGGTTCCCGAAAATCAATACGAGGCCGCCAAGGCATTGGACTTTACCCCAAAGCAAACCTTGTGGCGTATTGTATTGCCCCAGGCCATTCCTGAAATGATGCCCAGTTTCGGCAATCTTGCCATCCAGAACCTGAAAGACACGGCCCTGGTCTCGCTGATCAGCCTGGGCGACATGACCTTCAGGGCCGAACAGTTGCGCAACTATACCCAGGACAGCACTTCCATTTACACCCTCTTGCTGTTCATGTATTTTGGCATGGCCTTGGTCTTAAGTGCCATGATGAAAATACTTGAACGCTACGCAAGCCGCTGGCGCACAAGGAAAATTTAACATGTTATTTGGCATAGAGTGGGATACCACCAACAATTGGGTTTTTGCCTGGTCTATCCTGCCCATCCTTTTTAAGGGTCTAGTGGTTACCATACAGGCCACACTGGTTGGTTTTTTAGTGGCTTTGATACTGGGCCTGGTACTTGCCGCACTCAAGGTGGCCCGGTTACGCATTATTTCCTGGCCCGCTTACGTCATCACCGAATTCATCAGGGACACACCCCTGCTGGTTCAGTTGTTTTTCTTATATTATGTATTACCTGAATACGGCATTATTTTGCCGGCTTTCATGACGGGGGCCCTGGCCCTTGGCCTGCAATACAGCGCCTACACGTCGGAAGTTTACCGGGCTGGCCTGGAATCCATTCCGCATGGCCAGACCGAAGCCTCACGGGTGCTGGATTTCACGCCCGTACACACTTTCATATTTATCATTTTGCCACAAGCCATCCCTCGCATTATCCCGGCACTGGGCAATTATCTGGTTTCCATCATGAAAGACGTGCCGGTCCTTTCAGTTATTGCCATTCTGGAAATACTGAATGTGGCCAGGATTATTGGCGACCGTACCTTTAACTATCTCATACCGCTTTCCATGGTTGGCATTATTTACCTGTTGCTAACCCTGCTGGCTTCGGCAGGCATCCGGTATCTGGACAAACGCCTGCCAAAAGAAGGAATTCCATTGAAATGAACGATGCCATCATCAAATTTGAAAATGTGACCAAAAAATTCGGCGATGTCACGATATTGGACAAATTGAATTTTGAAGTCGCCAAAAATGAAAAAGTGACCATCATCGGTCCATCGGGGTCTGGCAAGTCAACCATTTTGCGCATCCTCATGACACTTGAAACCATTGATGATGGTATCATTCACGTTGCCGGCAAACCATTATGGCATGAATACAAAAATGGCCAAACAGTTCCCGCCAGCGAGCATCACCTCAGGCAGATGCGCAAGGAAATGAGCATGGTTTTCCAGCAGTTCAATCTTTTTCCGCATATGACGGTCAGGCGCAACATTACCGAAGCGCCTATCCATGTTCACAAGTTATCCCACAAAGAAGCCAATGAGCTGGCTGATGAATATCTGGATCTGGTTGGCTTAAGCGAACACGCAGACAAATTTCCCTCCCAGCTTTCCGGTGGACAGCAACAGCGGGTGGCGATTGCGCGGGCGCTGGCCACCCGCCCCAATAT
>LFRM01326268.1_pt1 | contig 31865 bp, 26 predicted proteins | sample 618341 | NCBI WGS metagenome assembly LFRM01 (sample SAMN03654438, study PRJNA283298) | anaerobic digester metagenome | isolation source: pool of bioreactors CSTR01a, CSTR02a, and CSTR03a thermophilic anaerobic... | place: Denmark: Kgs. Lyngby | collected 2014-05-21 | reverse complement strand
GCGTTGCTGTTATTCGTTGGCTTCGATCTGCATGGCTTTTTGATAGCTGCTTAGGCTTTCAAGGTTCTCAATATAGCTTTTAATATGTGGATATGTGTCGTCACATTTCAGGTTCTTCAGTGCGCTTTGTACAACAAAAGCTAACATAAAGTCTGCTCCGGTCAGGCGCTCTTCGATTAAGAATGCCTTGCCATTTAGATGGTCATTTAAATATGAGAAAACCTTGTGAAACTCAGCTTCAGCATAGTGATCAAGGAAATTTAACGTGGTGCCAGATTGGGTTTCATATCGATTAAACACCTTCAATAAAAACGGCAGCATGGCTGAGCTTTCGGCAAAGTGAATCCATTGCAAGTAATCACTATATTCTGGTGATTGCTCATTAGGCGCTAGGTGTGGCGCAAACTTTTTAATCAGTAATTCGACAATTGCGCCTGACTCAGCGATAACTTTGCCATCCAATTCGATCACTGGAGATTTGCCCAAAGAGTGAATAGCTTTGAGTGATGCTGGCGCTAAGTGGGTTTTAGCATCGCGTTGGTAGGTGATCAGTTGATAGGGCTGACCTATTTCCTCTAATAACCAGAGAATACGGATCGAGCGTGAAGCATGCAGGTGGTGAAGAGTGATCATGGTTGCGAGTTCCTTCAGGGCTATCACGCCGAGTTTTTATTATTCAGTAGCTGTTTAGCGTACTGACTCTTTTGAAGTTAGCAAAGAGATTTTAACTCGCCCTTGAGCCACTCTCACTCAGGGCTACGCTCGACCATGTCGGGCAATGGATGACGCCATTCTTCAAATCCGCCATCCATGCTGTACAAATCACTAAAGTCTTGGCTCTGCGTGAGTGTCGTCTCAGTGCAAATATAAAATTGATGAATTGGGAATAGCTATAAGGAAGTATTAGAGATTTTAAAGCTAATAATAAAATTATAAAAGCTATTTAGGGGTATGAATCTGCTGTGAATTTATCTTTAAGTAATGAGCTTTATTAATTTAGTGATAAACTTAAATTGATTGTTAATCTCTAAAAATAGATGTAAATACGACAGTACTTGTCGTAGAGATGCTGCATGCTGAGATTTCTGTGTGTATAAGCGCTTTAATACTTAAGACACCATTGTTTTCTTACCGAGTGCTAAAAGTCACTTTAGACGAATTTGCTACGGTGATCAGTGGCGTGTTGATGCGCGCTTTGTGAGAATGAAGTATTGGGCGAATTTGCTTGGTCAAGAATCGCGTTATTCGCTAGACCGTTTGCAAGGCTGCTACATTGATACTCAAGATTAAAATACCTTACCTAATCTTGCGCATCAGCTGAAAGGTGAAACGATATTTCATTTTACTTTATTCGGATGGAATCCTTTTGTTGATATTTCTTATGGTAGCTCGACTTATCAAACGGTAGATATAAGCAAGCGTTTTTATATATAAAATTCCTACAGGGCTTATAACGCGCTTAGGGGTTTTTGAGTCTAAAAGCAGTAATGGTTGGTTTAATGGTCTTTTTAACAGGGAAGCACAGACACCATAATGATGATTAAAAAATTAAAGAACACATTCACTGATGTCGGCGCTCAAAAAATATCTATTGGTGTAACCGGTTTCTCCCGCGCTGGAAAAACAGTTTTCATCACATCATTAGCTCACGCGTTAATGACGGCAAAAAACTGGCAAAAAGAAAAAGGGGCGGGACCCTTAGCACAGTTTTCTGCTTTCGAGAAAGGCATCCTTAAATCTGCACATATTAGAGACGATATTGACAGTCATTTACCTCAATTCCCTTATCGTAAAATGCGTGAATCATTACTTAAAACAGATACACAGTGGCCTGCAGCAACAACCGGTATTTCCAGGTTGTTTATTGAGATTGATAGTGAACAGTCTTCAAAGGTCTCACACTGGTTATCAGATAGTGCCGGTTTAGGTGATCTGGGCTTAGGTAAGCTCATTATCGAATTAGTTGATTTTCCAGGCGAGTGGTTGATTGATTTGCCGATGCTGAATATGAGCTATGCGGACTGGTCAGAAAAGAATTTACTGCTGGCTAGTTCTGCAGTAAGGCATAAGTTTAGCAATCACTTTCTGACACAACTCAAGGCTATTAATCCAGTATCAGATGTAGGGCAAGTCGCCAGTGATTTAGCTGAAGAGTGGACTCTTTATTTACAGCAGTGCGCTGAGATAGGCTTAACCCTAAATCAACCGGGTCGTCATTTACGCCCTGATAGTTTTAAAGGTTCGCCGATTTTATGTTTTGCACCCATAAGTAAGGGGTATGAAAAAACAGCGTTATATAAATTAATGCAAAAGCGTTTTGAAGAGTATAAGAAAAAAGTCATAACACCATTTTATAAGGAAAATTTTGCCAAGATGGATCGGCAAGTTTTCTTAGTCGACGTGTTAAGTACGCTTGAAAAAGGTGAGACGGTTTTTTCTGAAATGAGCGATGCCTTGCAAGATGTTTTAAAGCAATTTAACTACAGTAAAGGCGGCGTGCTTTCTAAACTGGGATTTGCCAAAACAACGCATGTTTTATTTGCAGCGACTAAGTCAGATCATGTAATTCGTGGTGATCGGAGAAACTTAGAAGACATGCTACGCAGGATGCTGTCTTTAGCCGATGATTCCAATAGTGTGCAAGGAAAGGTTGCTAAGTATCAGGTGATGTCACTGTCTTCTGTCAAAGCGACGGGTGATTTTATGACCACTCAAGCGCCTAAACGAGAAATCTTAAAGGGCCGTCCAGATGGCGAAATTGAAAGTGCATTGTATGACCCAGGTGGCTTACCTCTTGATATGCCACCATCTTGGGAAAATGTTAATTTTGTTTTTTATAAATTTGCCCCGCAAACAATGCCTGATGCTCTTCAGCAGGGATTCCCTGCAATTAATTTAGGTAAGGCATTAGAATTCCTTATTGGAGATGATTTGTTATGACACATACATCGCGTAAGCCAGAAAAGATTACCGAAGATGCTCAATCTATTGATGAGCATCACGCCGAATTAGCCGCTGCGGATACGAATACAACTGATAAGTCACGTGCTGAGCCTCAGCGTGAGCCCGGTAAAATTGAAGCTGAAGCAGCTCAAATCACTGAGGAAGAAAACACTGAGAGTTATAAGCAAGATGAGAAAATATATACTTTAAAGAAAAACAAAAAGTACTCAACAACAAAGTATGTGGGCTACTTTGTTGTGCTCGTTTCTTTGCTGATCTGGTCTGTATATGAGGCGGTGCAGTGGACTTTGTCTAAATGGAATGAATCAATTCTGGCAGGGTTATCAACCACAGTATTGCTTGTTTCTCTGGTGTCGTTTTTAGTCTATATAGTTATCAGTGATATCAAAGCCATTTTAGCGATAAAAGAGATCAATAAGACTCTGAGTTTTTCTGCGGACAAGCACTACAGTGATGAGCAAGTTAAAGGCTATATTCAAAGAATTACCGAGACCATCAAACTCGATAAGCCTGATACGTATAACGACTTTATCAAAGTCTCAAAATCTCGCACAGATACTGATGAGTTGATTTCTTTATTTAAAAATACTGTGCTAATCGATATCGATAAAGAAACTGATCGACAGATTGAGCAGTATGCACGCTCATCGAGTATTGCTTTAGCAGTATTGCCACACCCTGCGTTAGATGCATTAGTGATTTTGATTCAAGCCATACGCATGACTAAAGAAATTGGTAGCTTATACGGGATTCATACTGGGTTTTTTACTTCAATATTTCTAATGCGTGAAACGGTTAAAAATATTATGTTACTCACCTCGATTGATTTTGTCGGCGAGGTTCTAGTCGATGAGTTTAGCGCAGGTGTTGCTGGTAAAGCAGGGAAGGGTATTGCCAAAGGTGCAGTGATTTATTATCGGGTAAAACGCTTAGGCCATGCCACTAAGAAGTTATGTCGACCTGATTTCTAAAGCTGACTTTTTTTATCTTTTTATAACTATATTTTCAGCATTAAATAAGCTTTAGTTAAGCGGTTTACTTAACTAAATCCATCGTTAGTGCTCGGTAATATGGTTTATATACTAAGGGTGTAAAGTGATAGTTAAGAGAGTTTCAATACTTTTATTATTGGTTTTTACAATAACAATACCACAAGCAAACGCGTTTTTAGGATTTGCAAAAAAATCAATATCAGTAGTATCAGCAATATCAAAAAACACAAGATCTTTGCCTGAAGGTGAAATAGTACGGTTATCTAATCTTTCAGACGAAATGCGAGGAACGGATAAGGTTGGTAAATATCTCAGTACATTACAATTGCCTAATGATGTGCTTGAAGATACATTTTTACGAATTGCCGTTCATCAAAATAAATTAACTAGAGAAGCTGCAGAAGATTTTTTTTCAAGATTAAATGGTGTGCCTGGATTTCGTACTACTTTGAGAAAGATAATAGGTAACAGTGACTCTGGAACAGTGGGGCATCTTAATGAACTTGAAATTTCTAGTGCAGCATTTTTAAAGAATTTTAAAATTATTGAAATAGGAAAGACGTTTAATGATGGCTTGAAAAAAGGATTTACAGATATTGATATATTGCTTGAAAAAAGAGGTAATTTATTTGCTATTGAGGCTAAAAATTACGCGTCATCTACAAAAATACCAATGGATAAATTTAGAGCTGATATGGATACATTGACTGTTTTTAAAAATACAAATAATAATGTTATTACGGTTTTCACTATAACTAATAAGCCTGACCGGTTGTCAGACTTGAAAAGGTTAAAGCAGGCGGCAGATAAGAGAGGCGTGCAACTTATATTTGGAACACCTCAAGAACAGATAGAACAGATTAATATGCTGGAGAAAATATTGTGAGAATTTTAATTTTATTAATAATTTCTGCTTTTATTCTTCCGGATATTGCTTGTGCTGCAACCGAGTATGCTACTTTCGAATCTTTTTATAAGGAATCATCTAAAGTTGGTTGGGTTTTATCTGCTGCACTAGCAGTGGTTTTTGGTGCTGTAATATTTTTTACTGGAGGTACAGCAAGCCCTATTGTAGTTGGTATCGGTTCATGGATTGGCGGAATGATGGGGTATTCAGGTATTGTAGCTACTAATGTAGGGCTTGCTTTGCTTGGTGGAGGTTCTATTGCATCTGGCGGTTTTGGTATTGTTGGTGGTACTGCATTGTTAGCTGCTGCTTTAACTTTTGGAACAGATATCGTAATTGATTACACTGTTGTTAAAACAGTAAGTGAATATAAATATAGTAATCTTTCGGAAAATAGTAGGGGTATGCTAACACTACCGTTGCCTATAAATAATACTGGTCCTGATGAATTTAAATATGCAGTAAAAAAACTTGATGATATTGACAACTCATTATCAATATCATCAAGTGGGAATCAAAAAATTATAAAACAGACGATAGTTGATCTAGAAAATATAACAAAAACATCAAAAGTAGATGAATCCTCAAAAAATAGTTCATTACTAGCTTTGCTTTACTTTGCTTCGAATGATTATGTAAGTGCTAAGAAATATGCAAGTTTAGCAATTCAGTCGGCAAGAGAGTCAGGAATAAAAAGAACTCTTCCAGCTTTTATTTATGCTACAAGTACATTATACGATGAGACATTTGATTTTGAACTTATAACAAATAATTTTTTTAGCTATTCAGTTCTTGCAGAGCCAAAAAATCCATTAATACCACTTTTATTCTCTATTTATCTGGATAGAATGCAGCTTAGATTTAATGATGGTTATTTAAATGCTGCAGATTTTGATACGATTTTAAATGTAATGAAATCTCCTGCTCTTAAAAACAAACAAGCTTTGCATTATGCTATTTTAATGCCAAGGTATTTTCTCCAGCTTAAGCTGGAACAGCAAAAAATAGCATCTTTATCATCCTCAGATAATAAAGATATAAAAAACAGTGAAAAAACATTGAGTAATGTTGTTTATGCATTAAAACAGTACGATATTTTAGTTGAAAGATCGAAGGTTTTAATGAAAAGTTTTTCAGGTTTAGATTTGAAAGCGGAAGATAGAATTAAAGAGTCTGAATTCAATACCTTGCTTGAAAGTTATAATCAAGACAAAGAGCGATTAATATTGCTTGTTGATGAATTAAAAGATTATCAAAGGAGTTTTTCAAGTAGTAGTATAGAGAGTAAATATCAGATGGTTTTTATATATATTGCTTTTGCTGTGTTTTTTGCTTTTGGAATTGCAATTATGGTAAGACGCTATATGTTAAATCGTTGAGCTAGGAATAAATTGTATTTTTGATACTTACTCAATAGAGATTAAAATAATAGCCATAGTTTTAGTGGCTATTATTTTATGAGTATTTTTTACTCAGCCTCACGCTCCACCATCTCTGGCAACACATGCCGCCATTCTTCAAAGCCGCCATCCATGCTGTATAGATCGCTAAAGTCTTGGCTGTGCAAATAGGCCGCAGCACTTTGGCTGGAGTGGCCGTGGTAGCACACAACAATGGTGGGCACATCCAAGTCAGCTTGAGCAATAAACTCAGCCAGTGAATGGTTGTCGAGGTGGATGGCACCAGCAGGGTGCCCGTTGGCAAAGCTTTCTGGGTCGCGAATATCGACCATGACTGCACCATCGGCACACAGGTTTTTGGCTTGTTCAACATTGATGCGTTTAAAAGCGTCCATAGAGTCCTCGCTGGATGCAAAATATTAGGCGGCTGGCTTACAAGCGCAGCGTTCAAAGTGTTGGGTGTCGATATTGTACAGCGACATTTTTCCACCCCAGACGCAGCCGGTATCCAGCGCGATGGTGTTGGGGGCAGAGCAGTTGCCTTCCAGTGCAGCCCAGTGTCCAAATAAAATTGTGTCGTCTTTGGTTAAACGCTCGGGGTGACTGAACCAAGGGGCGAAGCCTTTGGGTGCAGCATTGGCACCTTCTTTGCTATTTAGATCCAGCTCACCGGTCGCGGTGCAAAAGCGCATGCGGGTGAAGTAGTTGGTGATTAAACGTAAGCGTTCAATACCAGCCAGACCATCATTCCATAGAGTTGGGTGATCGCCGTACATGCCATCTAAATAGGGAATCAATAAGCTGTCATCTTGCAGCACGCGGTGCATCTCATCAGCGTGGGATAGTGCATCGGCAATCGTCCACTGCGGAGGAATACCAGCGTGCACCATACTGATCTTGCGTTCTGCATCATGGTGCATCAGCGGTTGCTGGCGCAGCCAAAATAGTAAGTCGGCACAATCGGGCGCATTGAGAATTTCACGTAAGGTGTCTTTTTTCTTAATGCGTGCGGCGTGGTTTGCAACCGCCAGTAAGTGCAAATCATGGTTACCCAAGACGGTGACGACAGACTCACGCATCGCATAAAGAAAGCGCAGTGTCTCCAGCGATTGTGGGCCGCGATTGACCAGGTCGCCCACCAGCCAGAGTTTATCTTGGCTGGGGTCAAAGTTAACGCGATCGAGTAAGCACTTCAGCGGCTCAAGGCAGCCTTGTACATCACCCACGGCATAAGTCGCCATTAATGCAAGACGCCTGGCACAGCTAGGCTAAAGGGTGCGATCGTTGCGTCAAACTCTTCGCCGTCTTCAGCACGCATGGTGAAACTGCCTTGCATGCTACCGACAGCCGTGGTCATTAAGGTGCCACTGCTATAGCTGAATTCATCATCAGCATCAATTACCGGTTGTTCGCCAACCACGCCTGAGCCGCGGACCTCTTGGGTTTTGCCGTCGCCATCGGTAATGATCCAATGGCGGCTTAACAGCTGCGCCGATTCAGTGCCGTTATTGCGAATAACGATGTCATAGGCAAATACATAACGGTTGTCTTCGGGTGCTGAGTGTTCAGCCAAGTAGCGTGTCTTCACACGGATATCAATGGTATCGCACAGATTGTTCATAATGTTCTCAAGATAATTCTGCAGCCTGCTGCTCAGAAAGTTGGTCAGCTAAGCGTACAAATGCAGCCATATCCAATTGTTCAGGACGTAAGCTGCCGTCCACACCCGCAGCTTCAATTTCTTCAGCGGATAAGACATTTTTTAGGGTATTACGTAGGGTTTTACGGCGCTGATTAAAGGCTTCGCGAACAATGCGATCCAATGCGCGTACATCTTTAGCTTGGTGGGGTAATTCAGCGTGTGGCGTTAAGCGCACAATCGCAGAGTCCACTTTAGGCGGCGGGCTAAACGAGCCTGGACCGACATTAAATAAATGCTCAACGCGGCAATGGTACTGAACCATAATGGATAAGCGACCCCAATCACCACCGCCGGGTTTAGCGGCCATGCGCTGCACCACTTCTTTTTGCAGCATAAAGTGCATATCGCGCACTAAATGGGCATTGTTGAGCAGGTGGAAAATCAGCGGCGTAGAAATATTGTAGGGCAGGTTACCGACGACACGCAGACTGCTGGGTGCGGGATCAAGACGAGCAAAATCAAACTTCAGCGCATCACCTTCGTGCAGGGTGAAATTCTTCGCTAAAGCAAATTTGCCTTTCAAGATGGTCACGAGATCGAGGTCAATTTCGATCACGTCAAGCTGAGCAGCGCTGCTGACTAAACCTTCGGTGAGCGCACCTTGGCCTGGACCGATTTCTAACAGGCGATCGCCTTCATGCGGGGAGATAGCACGAATGATACGATCAATCACGCCTGAGTCGTGCAGGAAGTTTTGACCAAAACGCTTACGAGCGCGGTGCTGATAGATCTGAGACATTCGGCTGCTCCAATGAATAAGTGGGGCAGTTTAGCAAAAAAGCGGCAGTGCTTCGCCTTTATTGATTATTGATGCTGAAAAATAGGCAGACGCGAGCCTGACATCCTCAGCAGTAATGAGGCCATACCCACCCAAGCATCACCGATGGTTTGTCCTTTGCTTTGTTCATCGATCAATTGCGCATCTTTAAGCAGCAGTTGCCATTGTGAGCCTGATAAGCGTTTTAGTGCTTTAGCAAACAGCGGTTTACGCGCGGCAGGCCACACTCTCGATAGTGCGCGATCTAGGTTAGTGCCTTGACTGAGTTGCTGTGAGAGGGTGCCTAATTGGCGAATATCACGCGCTACGGCCCAGAGGATAATCGGGATCTCGGTCCCTTCGCTGCGCAAACCGGCCAGCATCCGCAAGCTGCGCTCGGTATCGCCCTCTAGAGCAGCATCCACTAAGCCAAAGACGTCGTAGCGGGCACTGTCAGCAATGCTGGCTTGGATGGTCTCTAGATCAAGGTGAGTGGCGTTGCTGAGCAGCTTGAGTTTTTCAATTTCTTGCACGGCAGCCAAGAGGTTGCCTTCGGTGCGCGCGACAATTAAATCAATCGCCGCAGGATCAGCACTGAGCCCTTGCTGAGCAAGACGCTGATTAATCCAGTTGGGCAGTTGATCAATATTGATATTGGGCAGCTGCACAAAGCCACACAGTTTGCTGTCCATCAGAGCTTTAGCCCATTTGGTTTTTAACGTGCTGCTATCCAAACGCGGGACGTTAATCAGCAGTACGGTGTCTTCAGCTGGGCGCGCTAAATATTCTTGTAAAACAAGGCTGCCTTGATCGCCGGGTTTGCCTGAGTTGATGCGCAATTCCAGCAAACGTTTTTCAGAAAACAGTGACAAACTGGCGTTGGCTTCGCGAATGATATTCCAATCGAAACCACGCTCAACATGAAACACTTGGCGTTCGCTGTAATCCGCTTGACGACAAGCACTGCGAATCGCATCACTGGCTTCTTGGGCAAGTAATGGCTCATCGCTGCTGACTAGATAAATAGGCAGTAAAGCCTGCTTCAGTTGGCCGTTGAGTTTTTCAGGATAAATGCGCATAAATGTGGGGTATAGGCCTTGTTTGCACAAGGCCTTGAGTCACTAAGGTAAGGAAATGGGTGATTGCTGCGGCTCATCGAACTGTTGTTGCACGCGAATTGCTTCTTCACGTGCTTGCGTTTCAGCGTCTTGACGTTGCTGTGCCTGTTCTTTTAAGTCGTTTAATTGCGCAGGTGTAATTGCTTGCAAGCGCATCATCAACTGGGTGACCAGCTCACGACGCATTTCTTCACGCAATAATTCAGCTTCTTGGCCTGAACCGGTGACGTTATCTTGGTTGTAGGCGTAGGTGCGTTGCACTTCTAAGCGGTTTTTAAGCAGTGCAGGCAGATTGCCTGAACGTAATTCGTAAGCCGCTGAGCTGGTGATGGTGTATTCAGCGCTACGTGTACCTGCAGTAAAGCTGGCAGTACGTTGCTTGCTTTCTTCAGCGCCAAGATACAGCGTGTAGTCTGCGCTGCTTAAAACATCAACTTTGTTATTAATGAGGCCTGTTTTAACTTGCTTAGCCAACGGACTGAGTGCATCGCGTGCAGAAAAGTTCAGTTCGCTCAGGGCCATTTGCATCGTGCCGGTGCCGCGTAAATGAAAGCCGCAAGCAGACATTAAAAAAGCCAGGCCCAGTACAGTAATAGTGCGTTTTAGCATGGTATGTCCTCTGTGCCTAACCCCGTTTGGAGGTTAGGCTGGGTGAGTAAAAAACATAACTCAATCAGTTGGCAACAATATTAACCAACTTATTCGGAACAACAATCACTTTACGAATGGTTAAGCCATCCACATAGCGCAACACATTTTCATTAACACGCGCCGCTGCTTCAATTTCTTCACGACTGGCGCTGGCTGCGACATCAATACTACCGCGCAATTTACCGTTGACCTGAATCACTATGCTAAGCGTGTCTTGCACCAAAGCGCTTTCATCGGCTTGTGGCCAAGCAGCGTCAATCACTGGCGTTGTGTGGCCCAGTTGCTGCCAAATCGCGTGACAAATATGCGGCGTAATCGGTGCTAACAAAAGCACAACAGTTTCTAAGCCTTCATGCAATAACGCACGATCTTGCGCAGTTTCGACCGGGGCTTTTTCCAGCACATTCATCAAGGTCATCACTTGCGCAATGGCGGTGTTGAATTTCTGGTGTTGGCCCACATCGTTGCTGGCGTGCTTAATAACTGCATGGATCGAGCGACGGATGTCTTTTTGCGCATCGGTTAATGAGGCAAGGTCTAAACCGTTATGACTGCCCGCATTTACATGCTTATAAGCCAAACGCCACACACGCTTCATAAAGCGGCTGGAGCCTTCAATACCTGCGTCTGACCATTCCAAACTCATATCCGGTGGCGCAGCAAACATCATAAACAAGCGGCAGGTGTCAGCGCCGTACTCGTCAATCATGATTTGTGGATCAACGCCGTTATTTTTCGATTTGGACATTTTCTCAATGCCGCCAATCACAACCGGCTGACCATCACTGATCAATGTGGCCGATAAGGCTTTGCCTTTAGCATCGTGCTCAACCGTGACTTCGTCAGGGTTAAACCACTCGCGCGCACCGTTTGGCTGCAGGCGATAGTAAGTTTCAGCAATCACCATGCCTTGGGTGAGCAAATTGGTGAATGGCTCATTGCTATTCACTAAGCCTTCATCACGCATCAGTTTATGGAAGAAGCGCGCATACAACAGGTGCAAAATAGCGTGCTCAATACCACCGATATATTGGTCAACTGGCAACCAATGATCAGCCGCCGCTTTCTCTACTAAGCCACCTTCGTAATGAGGTGAGGCATAGCGCGCGTAGTACCAGGACGATTCAACAAAGGTATCCATGGTGTCAGTTTCACGACGAGCATCTGCACCACAAGTTGGGCATTTGCACTCATAAAATTCCGGCATTTTATTCAGTGGATTACCTGAGCCGTCAGGGATAACGTTTTCAGGCAAAACAACCGGTAACTGATCTTCAGGTACGGGTACATCGCCACAGCTTGGGCAATGCACAATCGGAATCGGGCAACCCCAGTAGCGCTGACGGCTGATCCCCCAGTCACGCAAACGGAACTGCGTTTTACGCTCACCGTGCGCTTTGGCTTCAAGGTCAGCCACAATGCCATCAAAGGCATCTTGTACGCTTAGGCCGTCGTATTTACCGCTATTTACTGCAGTGACGTTAGTTTTTTCGGCGTACCAGTCATTCCACTCTTGTGCATCAAAAGTGTGCTCTGGATTGTTTGAAGCAAAGACTTGCTGGATCGGCAGCTTGTAACTGTTAGCAAAAGCAAAGTCGCGTTCATCATGCGCAGGGACAGCCATGACTGCGCCTTCACCGTAGCCCCACAGTACATAGTTGGCGACATAGACAGGCAGTTTGTCACCGGTTAATGGGTGAATTACAAACTGGCCAGTCGGTAAGCCTTTTTTCTCCATGGTCGCCATATCGGCTTCAGCCACAGAGCCCGCTTTACACTCAGCAATAAAAGCGGTGAGTTCTGCATTGTTTGCTGCAGCACGTTGCGCCAATGGATGCTCAGCAGCCACGGCAACATAAGTCGCGCCCATCAGGGTATCCGGACGGGTGGTGTAGACCTTGAGTTGGCCGTCAGTACCGACTGACTCTGCATCGTAATCAAACATGATATCGGCGCCGAAGCTTTTGCCGATCCAGTTACGCTGCATCGTTTTAACTTGTTCAGGCCAGCCGTGCATATCATCGAGGCTGGTGAGCAACTCGTCTGCGTAGGCGGTGATCTTGAAGTAGTACATCGGGATTTCGCGCTTTTCAACCAGCGCATCTGAACGCCAGCCGCGGCCGTCAATCACTTGCTCGTTGGCCAGTACGGTTTGGTCGACTGGGTCCCAGTTTACTGTGCCGACTTTTTTGTAAATGATGCCTTTTTTATACAGTTGGGTGAACAGCCACTGCTCCCAACGGTAATAGTCAGGTTGGCAAGTGGTAATCTCGCGCGACCAGTCAATGGCTAAGCCCAGTTGCGTGAACTGTGCCTTCATATAGGCCATGTTTTCATAGGTCCAAGCGGCTGGCGCAACCTTGTGTTGAATCGCAGCGTTCTCTGCTGGCATACCAAACGCATCCCAACCCATAGGCTGTAAGACGTTTTTGCCGAGCATGCGCTGGTGGCGAGCAATCACGTCACCAATGGTGTAGTTGCGTACGTGACCCATATGCAGACGGCCGCTGGGGTACGGAAACATTGACAAGCAATAGAAGGTTTCTTTGCCTGCTTGTTCGGTTACTTCAAAGGATTTTTGCTCAGCCCAGTGGCTTTGAGCGGCGGCTTCAATGTCGCGAGGTTGATACAATTCGTGCATGATTTTATCTGGTTATCGTCAAGAAAGTCATAAGAAGGGCGCACCGCAGCGCAGCCATGAAAAATATCTGCCTAGCATACATGAGGCGGGCGCAAGGAGGGAAACGGCATATGCACATCATGCCGGTGAGCGTTTGATGTCGCCTGATCTTTTACCTGCTAAGTAGAAAATTCGACATATTAGGCTTGAAACATATATCGATAATGATTATCATTTGCGCTGCTTGTTAGCTTAAGGATCCTAAAGGAAACTTTCTACAACTAATTTTATTTATCCTTTGAGTCCATAAGTACATGATCAAAAAGAGCTGTAAATATGCCCACATAGCCCCTCTGATTGGGAGCTTAACGCTGGCTGGCTTAACCTTTGATGCGCTGGCACAAGAGTCAGAAAACGTAATGCAAGTCGGTGTTGAGCAGCGAGCAGCTGACTCTCTATACACCTTTGCTATTGCGCCTGGCTCATTGAGTAGTGTGATTGACGCGATTGCTCAACAAACAGGCTTGAGCATTCGCTATGGTCGTGAGCTTGGAAGTCAAAAAACATCAGGGCTTCGTGGGAGTTTCAGTGCCAGTGTTGCCTTGCAACAGGTTGTACAAGTGCAAGGTTTAGCCGTGCAGCAGACGGGACCGCGCAGTTATATGTTACGTAGCGCAGATGCTGCAAGCGCCGTGCAACTGCCGGAAGCTGTGGTGATTGGTCAACTGGATACGCCTGATGTGAAGATGCTGGATCAGTTGGATATGCGCCGTGGCTTACGCAATGATTTGGCTGAAGCTATGACGATGGTGCCGTCGGTGCGCGTGGCTGATAACGCCAGTTCCAGTTTGCAACAAGGTGATCTGAAACCGGCGGAGTTTTCTATTCGTGGTGCGGCGGCGTACCAGAATAAAATCATGCTCGATGGTGCCAGTATCGACAATATGCTCGATCCGGCTAATAAAGAGAATGAGTCGAATTACACCAGCGTGGCAGGGCACTCACAAAGTGTGTTTATTGACCCGCGCTTTGTCAAAGAGCTGAAAGTGATTGATGTGAATGCCTCCGCCGCTGAAGGTAACTTTACCGGTGGTATTGTTAAGGCTGAGACGCAGTCGTATAGCGGGCGTAACAGCTTTGAAGTTAGCCAGCGACGAACGCAGGATAGCTGGACGCAGTTTCATGTGGATAAGAAACAGGAATATGAATTCGGTGATGGCGCTGCACAGTTACCTGCAGGTCTGCCGGGGGAGTTTCAGCCGAAGTTTAAAAAATCTGAAACCGCACTGTCAGGCGCAACACGTGTTGGTGATTTAGGCGTATTTGCTGGCTACAGTGAAAAGCAAGCCAAAATCAATCAGAAACAGGTTGTTAAGCTAGATTTTGATCATTTCTTTAAAACCGGCAAGTTATTTAAGCCAGGAGAAGAGAAAAGCATTGATCGCCATTCACGTTATGCAGTACTTCGTACTGACTTGCTGGAGCGTGAATATGATCTGAATGCGTCACTTGCCTACAGTGATTATAGCGAAGAAAGCTTTCTTATTAACTACTCAAACTCTGACTTTGAAGGCAAGCATAACGGGCTGAATTTAAGTGTGAACTTTAGCCAGATGTTAGGCCAAACAAAAATGGATTTAAACGTTAATGCTGGAATGAGTGCAGATGAGCGCAACTTTAAAGATAATGTTTTAGATAAGTATGGATACAAATCTATTTATGAGGATGCTTTTAATGGTGGTTATGGTGAGTTGGCAAATAAACAGCAGAGTGCTGGCTCAACACTAGGATTCACAACACCAATCACTTCGAATATCAATGTTAAATATGGTGGTGAGTTTAAGTGGTCTACTTATAAGCAAGATCGATCTAATGACTTTGTTTTTAACACGTACCAATTTAAAAATGGTGCTGACTATCAAAGTGAAGAAACCATATATGGTAAAGGTAAGATTAATTTCACCAATCTCAATCTTGCTTCCTACGCTGAGCTAGAAGGTGACTATGATCGCTTCTTCTGGCGCGGTGGTTTACGTTTAGAGCGTGATGGTTGGCTAAAAAATACCAACTGGGCTCCACGCTTTTTAGCGGGTGTATATTTAGATGAGAACAAAGCCTATCAAGCGACTATTGGTGCTAACCGTTACTACGGTAAATCCTTCTTATCCTATCGCTTGCGTGAGAAAGAACGCCGTTATATTACTAAGCGTAAGTACATTGAAAGTGTTGGCGGTTTAGTAGAGCAAGATATGTCTAAGGAATGGCAGTTTCGTGATTTAGACACACCCTATGATGAAGAGTACAGCATCGGTCTATTTGGTCCTGCTCTATCCGGCCAGGCAGGTTTGCAACTGGTTCAGCGTCGTGGGCGTAACCAGATTCGTACTAATACAGATGCAGTCACTGGTGTGAAGTCATTTGATAATTCAGGTTCCAGCGATACTTATCAAGTGGATCTATTTTGGCGCTCACAAACTCTGCCTTTTGCTGGCATGGATTGGACCGTTAACTCAGCACTAGCATGGATGGATAAGAAAACTGACAGTCGTTTTGGTAATAGAACCGGTGGTTATCTTTCGACCACTACAGCGAATGAAGATGTGATTTATAAAGGTAAGAAAATCAGTCGTGATGACTTGCCTGCGGCAGACTTTGCTGTACCTATTACCGCTAACTTTGATTTAATCACCCAAGCCTTTAACGACCGTTTGTTTGTGCGTAACTCATTGTCGTTGACTAATGGCTATCGCTATATCAAATCATTGGGCGGAAAAACTTTACCCGGTTCCACAACTAAATTAGACAGCTACGATATTGAGAAACAAGGCTCAACTACACGCTGGGATATGAGTGTGGAATATCAACTGTTGGCTTCGCCAAGCTCGCCTTATATCCGTACCGATCTGATCAACGTGCTTGATAGCAAAAACGTGATCAGCGCCGAAGGTGGAACGCAGCTCTTTGGTGTGGGTCGCCAATATTGGCTGGAAGTGGGATATCGTTTCTGATGTCTAAGTGTGCAAATATTAAATATGGTATTTGCATCGTCAGCAGCGTATTGCTGCTTAATCTAAACGCTAGTGCGCAAGCATCTAGCGCCGACACCAGCGATATAATCGCTCAGTATCGCAGCGGCCAAGCCTATTGGCCGCCAGCGACTATCGAAGCGGGGGTGAGTCATCAACCGCTACGCGCCATAGGCACACCGCCCGCTGCGCCCGCAGATAATCCAATCACTGACGCCAAACGTGAACTGGGCAAGCATCTATTTTTTGATCGACGCTTATCGGCCTCAAAACAAATTGCCTGCGCGAGCTGTCATGATCCTGATTTAGGCTGGGCCGATGGGCGTAAAACCTCAATCGGACATAACCGCCAACAAGGTCTGATCAATGCGCCAACAGTGGTCAATAGTGCTTGGCTGACCGATGTGTTTTGGGACGGCAGAGTGCAATCATTGGAAGAACAAGTGGTCGCCAGTTGGACCAATTCTATTGAGATGGCGGCTGATACACAGCGTATTAGCAGCGAACTGCAAAACACACAAAGCTATCCTGATCTCTTTGCACGGGCATTTGGCACACACACCATTACTGAACTACGCGTGGCACAAGCCATCGCTACGTTTATGCGCACTTTAAATATGACATCCACGCCATTTGATCAATTTATGGCGGGTGATGCTGCGGCTCTAAGTGACGAGGCTATTCAAGGTTTGCATCTGTTTCGCACCAAGGCGCGTTGCATTAACTGCCACCATGGTGAGCAACTCAGCGACAGTGGTTATCACCATCTGGGCACATCATTTCATAATTTTGGCGACTTCCAAGGGCGCTATAGATTCACACAGCAACCTGAGGATGTAGGCGCTTTTCGCACGCCTTCACTGCGTGGTGCTGCAGCTACTGCACCCTTTATGCACAATGGTTTTGTTGCAGATTTGGACGCCTTGCTCTCGATGTACAATATGGGTTGGTGGCAAAATGCAGAGTTAGAGGACAAAGGTAATGATATCCCCACGGCGCGCTTATCGCCGCTGATTAAGCCATTGGACTTAACCCCTGTGGAGTTGCTGGCGCTTAAGTCTTTTATACTGAGTTTGAATGGCGGCATGCCGTGGATGGCGCCGCCACAAGAGTTGCCTTAGTGTTGTGGGAGAGGTGTTTTCTGGATTCTAAGTTTGGCTGTGCAGACCTAGTGGGTTATGCGTGTTTTTGCTGTGGTTGGGTCAACGGTAAGCAGATTAATAATTGTAGTCTCAGCCTCAGGTCTAAGGCAGTTGCGCTGATACCTGAGGCTGATCGGGTTTAGAACTGATAGGTTGCCGAGACGCGAACGTCGCGTCCTGTTTCTGCAACGATGCCGGTTGCACCGCTATATAAGGTTGTGTGCTCAGCGTATTTCTTATCAAGCAGGTTATGCACTGCAAGGTTCAGGGTTAAGTTTGGTACAGTCATTGGCTGCCATTCTGATTGCAAGCTGTGCACCATATAACCGGCACGCTTAGGTTGGTTCTTAGGCACGCTGGTTAAACGTTTGACTGCAGTCATAGTGTAACCAAAGCCTAGCTCATCAGTGGCCTGCCATTGGTTATCCCAGGTTAAACGATCGCCTTGGGATGCCACTGAGCGGCGTACTGTTCCTACTGCTTTACCGTCACGCTTGGTGTCATTGAGCGCAATATTAAGATTGGTGCTGTAAGCGTTTAACGCCCAGCCTGCATTGAGTGCCCAGCCTTTGATAATAACTGGCTTGGCGGCGCTACCGGCTGCTAAACAAGTTGCTGGATTACTATTGGGTGCAATACTACCCGCACCAGGACCAATACACAGTGCTGGAGCACCACCACTGCCTGGCATTTCAATCAGATTGTTTAGGCGAGTTTGATAGTATTTTAAACTGATATGGGTTCGGTCATTATTGCTAATAAAGCTGCTCGAGTTAAATTTTAGACCCACTTCTTTTTGTACCGATGATTCAGCTTTAAGCGACCCCGTTGATACTTTTGTATTGCTGTTGATGCGGCCAAGAAATCCGATTGGAATTGTCCCAGAGGCGCTGACGGACTCTTTGTAGCCAGCAAAAGCTGACCAGTTGTCATGCAGTTGATATTCAGCAAGAATATTGGATGAGATCTCACTGCTATCTAATTTTAGATGGCCATAATCTGAACTGAAATCATCTAAGCGTAAGCCTGCAGATAATGTCAGTTGATCAATTTGGAAGCGGTCATTGATAAAAACGCCTAGATTTTTATTGGTAAAATCGACCGAGGCGCCATTGAGTCCAAGGATAGGATTTGGGTTTTTTAGTTTTTGAGTGCTACCTTCCTCCTTAAACCAGTCCAGCCCAGTGGTGAGTTGGTGCTCAATAGAGCCTAGAGCGAAAGAGGCCGTGTTTTTAGCGGTAAAGCCGTTTTCTTTAGTTGAAATGGGCTTGACGGCTGATCCTGGGTATCTAAATTCGTTTTCATTACGATAAGCATTAAATGTCCAATTTAATAGCGGATTATCTTCTTGGTAGCGGTGCTCCATAGTGTAGGTGTCACGCTCTGATATTTGGCGCATGGGTACGGATGGACCGGTTGGGTTATCGGGTAAGTAACCGGCATCGCTACCATTACTACCGCGAGCGTACACGCCTGCATCAGTGTGTCGGTTAGCACCAAAACGTAAGCTGTGGCCAGCAACATCGAGCATGCTGAGCTTAACCATATAGTCGCGATCTTGGCCAGCTGAACGCTTAACCCGATCACCACCGCCAATACGATAGTCGTCACGGTTTATCGCAGAAATGTGGGCTAACACACCAAGGTGTTCATGGGGCAGCGCATAAGCAGTGAGGCCACCCAGTTTGGCTTTGTCTGCGCTTTGATAACCTGTACGGACACGGGCACCTACTTGCTCGCCGTCACGTAATAAATCCTGTGCATCCACAGTGACCATTTTGATGCTACCACCCAGCGCTCCAGCACCATTATCACCACCCGCTCCGGCCTGTACATCAACGCGTTTTAGTAACGTGGGGTCAGCATATGACATACCACCGCGGTGTTGGAATAAGTTACGACCCTGACGCGCGCCATCGATAGTGATATTAAGATTACTGCCTTCTACGCCATTTAAATAAATACGCTGTGCGTTTGTGGTTCCACCACCCACACTCACCTCAGTGTTATGGCGGAAGATGTCTTGCATGGTGGCTGCCAAATTACGCTTGAGGTGTTCTGGCTGACTTTGTTCAGCAACACCTATGACTTGCCCTTGCGGCAAGGTGATATGTTGCTCATCAGCCAATGCTGCGCTGGACAAGCCGATGGGTAGTGTTGCTAATCCAAATAAAAGGGCATGTTTTAAGTGTGTCGACATTGAGAAAGCTCGCTAATAAATATAATATAATGAGAAGTGTTATCATTATCGTTTATTAATTAGCTTGGTCTAGATGCGTTGAGTAGACACCGCGTTGCATAAAATGGAATGTTGATGAATCAATTTGAAGCGCTGAACGCGTTAATAGCTTTGGAAGAGCGCGGTAGCTTGACTGCATCTGCTGAGTTTTTGAATATACCCAAGTCAACTTTAAGCCGGCGTATTTCTAAGCTTGAGGAATTACTCTGTGCGCGTTTAACTTTCGAGGAGAAGGGGCGCTTAAGTTTATCTAAAGCGGGTCTGTGCTATGTCGGTTACGCGCGTAAAATATTAAATTTAGCCAGTGAGAGCCAGGCCGCTTTACAGCGTTTTTCGCATGAAGTCAGTGGTGAAATTAAAGTGCAGTTGTGTGCAGATTTAACCAATGGCTGGATTGTGACTGTATTAAATGAGTTTGTACGAAGCTATCCACAGGTTCGGCTGAGCGTGAATCGTGTTGGGGCTTTAGCCGATTTGTCTGCAAACAATGATGTGTTGCTAGCCTGTGGCCCGCAGCAGAATATTGAGGGGTTCCGTGCTATTGAATTGGGCGCATGGGAGCGCAAACTTTATAGGGGTCGCAAGCAGGCGTTTAGCTGTGCGAGTAGCGCAGATATTGAACAGCTTCAACAGATGCCATGGATTGTAAAAACGGGTGATCCCGATACGGTTTGCTTGGTACATAAACAGACTGCAGAGCAATACTGTTTTCAGCATCGTGCTCGTTTGCAGGTGGAATCGCTGAGTATGCTGACCGATGCCTTGGTGCAAGGTTATGGCGTTGGCTTATTGCCGTGCTGGGTTGCCGAGTGCGAACGTTATGGTCGCTGCAATGAGCTCCAGTCTTGTTTACCGGACTGGAGCGTAGAGCCATTGCTGTTTTCGGCGTATGTGCCTCAGCACGACACATCCTATTCAATCAGAATGTTTATTGCGTTTTTACAGCGTCATGTACCTGAGAACTGGGCGTTAAAGCGTGATTGTTTGACATAACAAATGTGGCTGAGGTGACTGTTGTGCTGGCTGTGTAGGTTAAGCGATACATCACACTGCCAATCGCTTCATTCAGTAGCGCAGTGGTGTGCCACATGGATTTGCTTTCAGGCATCCAGCCATTGAGTGGACGGCCATTGGCACCGCTTAGAAAACCGACGGGTGCACTGACCACTTCAAAACCAAACTGCTCATAGCTCCAGCGTGAGCGTGGCATATGCCAAGCTTGGGTGACCAGCACCACGCGCTGAATACCTTCGGCCTGTAATATGTTGGCGGTGTATTTAGCATTTTCCCAAGTGGTGCGGCTTGCGCCTTCGAGCCAGCGCGCTGTAATGCCAAAATCTTGCTCTAAGCTATCGGCCATAATCTGTGCTTCACTGGGTGGCTGACCACGATGTAAGCCGCCTGTAACTAAAATGGGTAAGTTAGAGGCTTTGGCTAAGCGCGCGGCGTAACGTATACGTTGCATGGCCATCAGCGAGGGTTGATCGATCTCCCAAGCGGGGTCATTGGTTTCACGGCCACCGCCAAGGATCACAATAGCATCGGCATGCTGGCGTAATTCAGGCCATTGCTCGGGTGTCAGCGCAGCTTCTGTCTCTATGGCGCGCGCAGCATATTCAACGGTGATGGGCAGGCTGCTTATATAGAAGCCGCCGATACCGAGTATCAAACTAGTGATAGCAACTTTCGGCCAGCGTTTACGCAATACAATACCCAATAGCAGTAGTAATAAGAGGCTGCTGGGTGGAAAGGCCAATTGCTTGATAAGATAACGCCAAGTCATGTGAATACTCTACAGTTGTTATAGTTCATATGCGTGTTGTGCAGATGTCTTAATTTAGAAGACATCTCAAGGTGCTGTACTTGACCCACGTCAGCTGGCTGGGCATGCTTTGCACCAACATTTTAACCCTCTTCTTTGAGTAATAGTGATGAAACTAGAAACGATTGCGCTGCATGTTGGTTACAAGTCTGACCCCACCACAAAATCTGCCGCGGTGCCGATTTATCAAACCACCTCATACACCTTTGATAACACTCAGCACGGTGCTGACCTATTTGACCTAAAAGTACCAGGCAATATTTATACGCGCATCACTAACCCCACTAACGATATTCTTGAGCAGCGAGTTGCCGCCTTGGAAGGTGGTGTGGCTGCGTTGGCAATGGCGTCGGGTATGGCGGCTATTACTGCCGCTATTCAGACTATTGCTGAAGTGGGCGACAATATTGTTTCTGTTGCATCGTTATACGGTGGTACTTACAACCTGTTTGCACATACTTTGCCACGTCAAGGTTTAGAAGTACGCTTTGCTCCTTATAACGATTTAGCTGCCTTAGAAGCTTTGATTGATGACAAAACTAAAGCAGTCTTCTGCGAAAGTATTGGTAACCCAGCGGGTAATATCGTTGATATTCAAGCTTTAGCAGATATCGCTCACCGTCATGGCGTGCCCTTGATTGTCGATAACACTGTGCCAAGCCCAGCGTTACTGCGCCCCATTGAGCACGGTGCAGATATCGTGATTCAAGCGCTGACCAAATATATTGGTGGCCACGGTACCACTATTGCTGGCGCGATTATTGACTCAGGTAAGTTCCCTTGGGCTGAGCATGCCGATCGCTTCCCATTGTTGAACACGCCTGATGTGTCCTACCACGGTGTGGTTTACACCAAAGACTTTGGTCCAGCTGCATTTATCGCACGTTGCCGTGTGGTGCCGCTGCGTAATATGGGTGCGGCCTTATCACCTTTTAATGCGTTCTTAATTATGCAGGGTATGGAAACATTGTCGCTGCGTATGGAGCGTCACTGTGAAAACGCACAAAAAGTAGCTGAGTTCCTAGAAGCGCACGAACAAGTGGCATGGGTGAACTTTGCCGGTCTGCCGAGCCATCCTGACCATGCTATGGCGCAAAAATATATGGGAGGTAAAGCTTCCGCTATTATGTCATTTGGCATTAAAGGCGGTGAAGCAGCAGCGGTTAAGTTTATTGATGCGCTGCAGTTGTTGTACCGTTTGGTGAATATTGGTGATGCAAAATCGCTGGCCTGTCACCCAGCCACCACTACACACCGTCAGCTTAATGATGACGAAATGCTTAAGGTTGGTGTGAGTAAAGACCTGATTCGTTTATCCATTGGTATTGAGCACATTGATGACATTTTAGCAGACATTATTCAAGCGCTCGACGCGGCTAAATAAGTGTCGTTGCGCGCAAGCGATTGTAGCGTTTGCGCGCTTTTTTTCGGTCTTTAAACAGGGAGGCGCCTTTATGAAACATATTATGGTGGCCCATGACCTCAGCGATAATGCCAAGGTGGCTTTACAGCGTGGAGTGCAGTTAGCACAGCAGCATCAAGCACGTTTGAGTGTTTTATATGTATTAGAAAATCACTTACCTATGGTGGTGATAGAAAAACACATGCTGACAGCGGATGCATTAATCAATCGGCAGCTTAAAGACAGTGGTGCGCAAAACGCACAAGTTTTAATTAAAATGGGACGGCCAGCACAAGTGATTGTGGCGGCACAAAAAGCCCACAGTGTCGATTTTTTAGTGATGGGTGATCATCACCAAGATTCACCTGAATATTTTTCTGGGACGACATTGGAGCGTGTGTTACAGCGCAGTGCCGTACCGGTATTATTGGCTATTGAGTCTGAAATGCAGGCGTATCAGCGTGCTTTAGTGCCTTTGGATTTTTCTTTATGTGCCTGCCACGCGTTACACCATGTCTTTAAGGTATTACCTGAGACGGCTAAGATTCATGCTTTGCATGTATTGGAAATGGCCGAAGTGCACGGTGGCGACAGTGATTCTGAAATCACTTGGCAAGCGTCATTGTTTGATCAGTTGGTGGAGGATGAGAGAGCCAAGTTGCCGCCAACAGGTCCGCAGATCAGTCATGAACTGCGCCAAGGAGAGTTGCATAACTGTTTAGCGCAAGTGATTCTTGAGCAGCAGCCACAGATTCTCGCTATTGGTAAGCATGGGCGCGGGGTTTTGGCGGATGCCTTGTTAGGTAGCTTGGCGCAACACTTTCTTGAATACCCACCTTGTGATGTTCTAGTCGTGAAATAGAATCAGCGCTGAGGTGCTCTGCTCAGCGTATTCTGTTCAGGCACCACCTAAGGTTGTTGGTGATAGCTTTCTAACATTGAATCAAAGGCTTTACGTAGCGCATCTTCGGATATGTAGGAGTTTTGATTACTATTGACTGTGCTTTGTGTGCTCCAGATGAGCTTATTAGTTTTGTCATCTCTAAAGGTGAGTGTGAGTTGTTGATAGTACTCTGTGTATCTGCGTTGAGTGATGGGGGCATGAGCGCCAACCCCAGAGTAGCGATGAGGATCATAAGAAGTGTTACTGCTATAACTGATGCCGTAAGGTGCCGTTGGAGCGTCATTGTCTCGATGAATTCGTTGACTGTGCTGGCTGCTGAGCTGCACTTTAAACTCGCATTGTTTAGGATTGCGGGCTGGGCGCAGGCCATACTGTTCCAACTGCTCAGCGAGGATACGTTGCATAGTTTGGTCCGCTGCAAGTGTTGCGGATATGGCATATTGATGCTGCCAGCACCAATAGGTATAGGTTTTGTTAATAGTTGTATCAGGATAAGCAGTGACATCAAAGTCTGCTGCTGACGCTGCTGTTGGAGGTAGCGCTATGCTGTCAGCTTGATAGGGGTTTTGTGTTTGGCAGCCGGTTAATAGTAGGGCTGTTGCGCTGAGTAATAGGTAACGGCGCATTGAGTATCTCCGCAAATATTTAATAGTTCTTAGTCTGCTAATGTCGTGCGCGGCTGGCATAGCCAGTGCAGATAACGACCTAAACCTGATAGTGCAGGGTGGCGACGGTAGTTCAGTTCGGTACTGATCATTTCTTCTGCCGCAATTTTTTGACGAAATTGTGGCTGCATATAATCATGAAACACACGAATGCCACTGCGTTGCTGAATCTTCCAGAGCGGTTCCACTTGTGCTGCTAGTTCTCTCGGATCCAGTGGTTGCTGTGGGGTTAAGCCGCCGGCATCACCGGTAAAATGCTGTTGATTCAGTTTACGTAAATTACCTTTAATTAAGTTTTGTAAAATTAATCCATCTTTATTATAAAACGCTAAGGATAACCAGCCATTGGTGGCTGTCAGGCGATGCAGTGCTGTTAAAATAACGGTGGGTTCAGCTAGCCATTCTAATACTGCATGGCATAAAACTAAGTCATAGGGTGTGTGTTGCTGCTCGGCAAAGCTCTGCCAGTCAGAATGAATAAAAGTGGCGTGGCATTGCGCATCAGTAAAACGCTGACGAGCTGTTTCAATCATTGAAAATGCGGGTTCAACTAAAGTGACATCATGGCCTTGCTGAGCCAGCCACAACGACATGTGCCCCAGTCCTGCGCCAATATCCAGTACTCGCAGTGGCTGCTTGGGTAAGACCTCATTGAGGTCGGCTTGCAGTACCGCAAGGCGAATAGCACCTTTATTGCTACCGTAAATCTTCTGGGCAAAACGAATGGCCAGTTCATCAAAATGGTGGTCGTGCATGAATTACTCTTTAAAAATATTGTGTACCTGAACGATTATACAAGCTGCCTATAAAAAGAATTTAGGCCAAGTGGTTGCTGGGGTACGTGTCAGGTTGGGGCAGTAATAGCCGCAAACAATAAGCCTATTTTTTCGGCTTGTCTTGTTCAGGACACTCTGGACGCACACCGTAGTCATCTGTTGTGCATGGCTTCACTCGACGTTTATCGTTCAGAGTTGTTTGTCGTAAATGAAAAGGTTGTGCCGGTGTACGTTCAAGTACAGCATCATTTTCATTGATGATTTCCACCGCTAAAATATGCGTGCCGCGCAGCACATCTTTTAACTGCAATACTGGGCTGCGCGTCGGCTCGCCAACAGCTCTACCATCTAAAATAAAGCGGTAGCGATGCCCTTCATGCAAGCTGGGTTCGCTGTTGACAGTAACAATCAGCTGCTGGTCATTGGCATGAATGGTTGCGTCGGGCTCTGGAACCAAAATACGCAGCATTTCGTACTGCACTGGTAAGGGCTCTGTCTGTTCGATATAGATCGGTGGCGGAGTGATTTCAGCACTGATAGGCGTAGCTGGCAGTGGGTTGCTTGGCACGATATTCAGCGTTTCCACATTTTTTTGCTTAGGTGGTCTATCAGTAAAAACTTGCGCACCATTAGCATCGGTGTAGGTATAAATAGTTGCGCTGGCGATTTGAGCGCAGCACAGTATAAGAGTGCTGATTAAAGTCTGAAACTTCATGGCGCAGGCCGTGGTCGTACTGCGGGACTGCCGACATGTACACGTTGTACGGCAATAGTCTGCTCGCTACTTGTTTGTATAATGTGTTGCCCCGCTAATACTTGTACCGACAGGCGATGCTCACCGCGGTCAAGGTTTTGCACGGCGATATGAGTTGAGCGGCTTGCTGTGCCGTAGGGTTGGCCGTCAATCAATAATTGCAGGCGATGTTGACCAGCCAGTGTAGGCTCAATAGCGACTGCAACGGTAAAGCTACCATTGTTTGAGCGAATGGCTTCTTCAGTGGGTAGATTCTGCAACTCTAGGAGGCTATAAGGCTGGTTTGCAGTTGCCGCTTGGCTCTTGTCAAAACGATTGTTGCTAGAAGGCGTGGTGGGTATATATACGCTATTAGCTGCCGGCAATTTAACACTGCTGGTTTCTTTGTTTTGTGGTGGAAGGTCCGTGTAAACGCGGTTACCCTGAGCATCTGTGTACTGAAAAATATCAGCAGTAACAGGCAGTGCTATTGTAAGCAAAACTGTGGCAAAGATAAGGCGCATAATCCACTCCTTGTTATATTCTGTAAGTGTCACATGTAGCGTATATGCAGGCAAGCATTGTGCTTGTTGTTTAAAGCTTGGAGTGTGAGGTGGCTACCGGTAACTATTGAGTTCTTGTCTTAGCAGCCTGCAAGATCACCACTGCAAATGACAATTGTATTTTAGCCGGTAGCGCTCATGTTATGGAGGCAAATCTAAGTAGATACTCAAGTGTCAGCTCGCACACTGGCAAGCAAACGCTGCAAAATAACACTGTAAGAAAAAAATGAATTGTTGCGCAGTGCCGCGTACACTATAAATCATTATAATTTACTAGCTATACTGTGTTCTATTAAGTCAATTATCAGGCTATTTCACCTGATAGTTGACCTTAGGGCTAGCGCTAGTGGCGGCCAACAGTCAAAATAGAATACTAAATTTATATTGCGCGTTTCGCCCTCTGCTTGCACATACTCCTTGTTTTATAGGAGAGGAATGTGGCGAACGTACTGCCCGCAAACCTGTTGCTGGGTGGGTATCTCGATTATGAAGTCCTCGGAGACCATGATGTCAAAGTCGCTCGAACTGATACAAACCCATAACGCTAAGTGGATTGATCTGCGTTTCACCGATATCGGTGGGCAACAGCACCATATCACCATGCCTGCGCGCGACGCGGATGAAGATTTTTTCGAGCAAGGTAAGATGTTTGACGGCTCTTCGATGGCCGGTTGGAAAGGCATTGAAGCCTCTGACATGATTCTGCTGCCTGATGACAGCACGGCAGTCATGGATCCGTTCACCCAAGAGCCTACTTTGATTATAGTGTGTGACGTGATCGAGCCTTCGACTATGCAAGGTTACGATCGCGACCCGCGTGCGATTGCTTCACGGGCTGAGGAGTATTTAAAGTCGACCGGCATTGGCGATACCGTATTTGTGGGTCCTGAGCCTGAGTTCTTTATCTTTGACCAGGTTAAATTCAAGTCAGATATGTCCGGCTCCATGTTCAAGATTTACTCTGAGCAAGCGGCTTGGAACAGCGATACAGATTTTGCAGGCGGGAACAAAGGTCACCGCGTGGGTGTGAAGGGCGGTTATATGCCAACGCCACCCAATGATCATGACCACGAAATCCGTACTGCCATGGCCAACGCACTGGAAGAAATGGGCCATTTTGTTGAAGTCCATCACCATGAAGTGGCGACCGCCGGTCAGAATGAAATTGGTGTGCGCTTTAACACACTTGTTGCTAAAGCCGATGAAGTGCAAGAGCTCAAGTACGTTGTGCATAATGTTGCCGATGCCTATGGTCGTACTGCGACCTTTATGCCTAAACCTTTATACGGTGACAATGGCTCAGGCATGCATGTGAATATGTCGATTTCAGCTGGGGGTAAAAATACCTTCTCTGGCGAAGGTTATGCGGGTTTGTCAGACACTGCGCTGTACTTTGTTGGCGGTATCATTAAACACGCGAAAGCACTAAACGCCTTGACCAATCCATCGACTAACTCCTATAAGCGTTTGGTACCAGGCTTTGAAGCACCGGTGATGTTGGCCTACTCAGCACGTAACCGCTCAGCGTCGATTCGTATTCCTTATGTGACCAGCCCAAAAGCCCGTCGTATCGAGGCGCGTTTTCCTGATCCGTCGGCCAATCCTTACCTAGCCTTTGCTGCACTATTAATGGCAGGATTGGATGGTATTCAAAACCGTATTCACCCTGGCGATCCAGCAGATAAAAACCTCTATGACTTGCCACCAGAAGAGTCAAAAGAGATTCCACAAGTCTGTGGTAGCTTAAAAGAAGCCCTAGAGGCTTTAGATAGCGATCGTGACTTCTTATTGCGTGGTGGTGTGTTTAGTAATGAGTTTTTAGACGCTTATATTGCGATTAAATCAGCAGAAGAGTTGCGTGTGCGCACCTTTGTACACCCATTAGAATATGAGTTGTACTACAGCTGTTAATAGCTGGCGCTGATGTGTGAGTCGGGCTATGTGTGTTCTATCGCACATAGCCCTGCTTGCTTTTAGAACATTATAATGAAAAAGATGCTATAATTTGCGCCCATTTTTGTGGTTGCTTTGGTGACCCGTCTTAGCGACCTGTTTGTGTTATGAAATTATTTCTAAAATCTTTTCCTGAAATCACTATAAAGAGCCGCCCTGTGCGTCGGCAATTGATGCATCAACTGGGGAAAAATATCCGCACTGTCTTGCGTGACCTTGATCCTGAGATCAAAGTTATAGGTGATTGGGATAATTTAGAGTTATTTACCGCGCTGGAAGATCCAGAACAGTTACAAGAAATGTATGCGCGCTTGCGTTGTATGCCGGGTATCTCGCACTTTTTCCAAGTGTTGGAATACCCACTGGGTGATTTTGATGAAATCACCGAGCATTGCAAGGCGCATTATGCTGATCTGTTAAAAGGTCGAGTTTTTTCCGTACGTTGTAAGCGCAGCGGTAAACATCCTTTTACTTCAGGTGATGTTGAGCGTTATGTGGGTGGCCGATTGCGCGAGGAGTGTGGCGCTGCGGGAATTGATTTGCGCAACCCTGAGGTTGAAGTGCGCTTTGAGATTAATGGTGCTCGATTATTGATTGAGTACGAGCGTCACCAAGGTATAGGTGGCTATCCGCTGGGTAGTGTTGAGCAAGTTTTGGTGTTGATGTCAGGTGGTTTTGACTCCACTGTCGCTGCTTATCAAATGATGCGCCGTGGTTTACTGACGCACTTTTGCTTTTTTAATTTAGGTGGTCGTGCCCATGAGCTGGGCGTCAAAGAAGTCGCACAGTTTCTGTGGAAAAAGTACGGCAGTTCGCACCGTGTATTATTTATCAGTGTGCCCTTTGAAGAAGTGCTCGGCGATATTTTAGAGCATGTGGATGACAGTCATATGGGTGTTGTACTTAAACGTATGATGCTTAAAGCGGCTGATGTCATTGCTGAAGATTTACAGTTGGACACTTTAGTGACCGGCGAAGCGGTTTCGCAAGTGGCCAGCCAAACTTTGACCAACTTAGCAGTGATTGATAGAGCCACTGAGAAATTAGTGCTGCGTCCATTAATTGCTGAGCATAAACAAGATATAATTAGCACTGCATTTGAGATTGGCACAGCTGATTTTGCGGCAAATATGCCTGAGTACTGCGGCGTCATTTCCGTGAATCCAAAAACAAAAGCTAAGCTCGGTCGCGTTGAACATGAAGAAACGCATTTAGATGCCAATCTGTTGCAGCGTGCTATTGAGCGTGCGAGCTACGTCACTATGGATAAAGTCCTCGACGAGCTGAGTAAAGATATTCAGGTTGAGGAAGTGCGTGAAGCCTTATCTGGGCAGATCGTGGTGGATATTCGTCACCCTGACCAAGCTGAAGATCAACCGCTTAATTTAGGCGCTATTGAACAGCTTGATGTACCCTTTTATGCGATTAATAGTCGTTTTAAAGACTTTGACCCCAATCGCCAATATCTGCTCTACTGCGATAAGGGTATAATGAGCAAATTACACGCGCATCATCTGTTGCATGAAGGCTATGCCAATGTGCGTGTTTACCGCCCCGATACAGTGCAACGGCCGCGCGCAAGCAGTCATGCATGATTAGATATCTGTTATGGATTTGTTTGTGGAGCTGTGTGGCAACACCACAGCAGTTACGCCCACCAGACCGATAACTCCTTAGCACTTTGCTTCGAACTGCTACGTTTTGCGTGCAGCCTACATATTTTACTTGAGATAAGCTTGTGATTGAAAATTTACGCAACATTGCCATTATTGCTCACGTTGACCACGGTAAGACCACTCTGGTTGACGCCCTGTTACGTGCTTCTGGAACCCTAGACCGTAAAGAGCTCGACTCTGACCGTGTGATGGACTCCAACGATCAGGAAAAAGAGCGCGGAATTACCATTTTGGCGAAAAACACTGCCATTAAGTGGAAAGACTACAATATCAACATCGTTGACACCCCTGGTCACGCTGACTTCGGTGGTGAAGTTGAGCGCGTAATGAGCATGGTTGACTGCGTGTTATTGGTGGTTGACTCCATCGATGGCCCAATGCCACAAACACGCTTTGTAACGCAAAAGGCCTTCCAAGCGGGTTTAAGCCCAATCGTGGTAATCAACAAAGTTGACCGTCCTGGCGCACGTCCGGACTGGGTTGTTGATCAGGTGTTTGACCTGTTTGATAACTTGGGGGCAACTGAAGAGCAACTGGACTTCCCGATCGTGTACGCCAGTGCTTTGAATGGTACTTCAGGTTTAGATCCAGCCGAAATGACAGAAAATATGGACGTCTTGTTCCAAGCTGTCGTGGATAACGTTGCTCCACCTGCTGTTGACCCAGAAGGTCCATTCCAGATGCAAATCTCGGCACTGGACTACAACAACTTCCTCGGTATTATCGGTATTGGCCGTATTACCCGTGGTCGTATTAAGGCTAACAGCCCAGTGACTTCAATTGATGCTGAAGGTAAGCGCCGTAACGGTCGTATCTTGAAGTTGATGGGTCACCACGGTCTGCACCGCGTTGAAGTTGAAGAAGCACAGGCGGGTGATATCGTTTGTATCAGTGGTTTTGATCCATTGTTTATCTCTGACACTTTGTGTGACCAAGCGCACGTTGAAGCTTTACCACCATTAAGCGTTGATGAGCCAACTGTAAGCATGACTTTCCAGGTGAACGATTCTCCGTTCGCAGGTAAAGAAGGTAAGTTCGTTACCAGTCGTAACCTGAAAGAGCGTCTGGAAAAAGAGCTACTACACAACGTTGCATTGCGTGTTGAGCAAGGCGATGACGTAGACAAGTTTAAAGTATCGGGTCGTGGTGAGTTACACCTGTCAGTACTGATTGAAACCATGCGTCGCGAAGGCTACGAAATGGGTATTTCACGTCCAGAAGTTGTAATCAAAGAAGTTGATGGCGTTAAGCAAGAGCCGTACGAGAACGTAATTCTGGATATCGAAGAGCAGCACCAAGGTCCGATTATGGAGCAATTTGGTCTGCGCAAAGGTGAGTTGACGGACATGGTTCCGGACGGCAAAGGTCGTATTCGTCTTGAGTACACTGTGCCTGCGCGTGGTTTAATTGGTTTCCGTAACCAGTTTATGACCATGACTTCAGGTACTGGTATTTTAACCGGTATGTTTAGCCATTACGGTCCAATCAAAGGCGGCGAAGTAACCAGTCGTCAACAAGGCGTATTGGTTTCTATGGCGACTGGTAAGGCTTTGACTTACTCGCTGGAAACTCTGCAAGAGCGCGGTAAGTTATTCCTCACTCCTGGTGAAGAAATTTACGAAGGCCAGTTGGCGGGTATCCACAGTCGCGATAACGACTTGGCGATTAACCCAACTAAAGCCAAAAAACTGGATAACATGCGTGTATCGGGTAAAGAAGAAACCACAGCATTGGTTCCGCCAATCCGTTTCTCTCTTGAGCAAGCGCTTGAGTTCATCGAAGACGATGAGTTGGTTGAAGTCACACCTAAGTCGATTCGTCTGCGTAAGAAGTATCTGACTGAAAATGACCGT
>LFRM01050993.1_pt1 | contig 31916 bp, 13 predicted proteins | sample 618341 | NCBI WGS metagenome assembly LFRM01 (sample SAMN03654438, study PRJNA283298) | anaerobic digester metagenome | isolation source: pool of bioreactors CSTR01a, CSTR02a, and CSTR03a thermophilic anaerobic... | place: Denmark: Kgs. Lyngby | collected 2014-05-21 | reverse complement strand
TTTGCGTAAGTGGCCTAATTTCTGACCAGCAAATGGCCTAATTTTTGATTGACATTAACACTCATAGGTACGCTAAAAACGGGGAAGATTGGTGCGCCGAGTGGCCGTTAGACTCGTTTCAATTCCTCATAGGTACGCTAAAAACTTAAAGGCGCTGCAGATAGCGTTAAGTCCTGGGCCGAGTTTCAATTCCTCATAGGTACGCTAAAAACCTGGGCGGAACCGGAAAGGAAGGACAAGCATGGAGAGTTTCAATTCCTCATAGGTACGCTAAAAACGGCATTATAAGTCCCAACCTGTTTCATCTTGTAGAGTTTCAATTCCTCATAGGTACGCTAAAAACTGGAGCAGATGTCCCTCATCGGGAATACAGTCAGACGTTTCAATTCCTCATAGGTACGCTAAAAACTTGTCTGCCCCAAAGTTGGAACTGTAGCTGAAAAGAGTTTCAATTCCTCATAGGTACGCTAAAAACCCCCGATTAGTATCTGCGTTGTAATGCTGTATCTGAAGTTTCAATTCCTCATAGGTACGCTAAAAACTTTACTGCTTGCCCGTCCACATAGCTCTCCCCAGCAAGTTTCAATTCCTCATAGGTACGCTAAAAACTGACGGCGTTATGGTCGAAGGTCCACTGCAAAAGAGTTTCAATTCCTCATAGGTACGCTAAAAACGCCTGCGGCAGTCCAGAGCATACGAACCCAGGAAGGTTTCAATTCCTCATAGGTACGCTAAAAACCGGGCCCGAATCCACGCTGTATGTTTTGCGGGTCTGGTTTCAATTCCTCATAGGTACGCTAAAAACCCTCCAGAACAGCCTTTTGGGAAAATGTAATCTCTGTGTTTCAATTCCTCATAGGTACGCTAAAAACCCCTTTCTTTTTGAAGACAACCACAGCTTTTTGTGTTTCAATTCCTCATAGGTACGCTAAAAACGCGGGTAGGTGCGGGTACGACAAGGACGAGCCGTTGTTTCAATTCCTCATAGGTACGCTAAAAACGAATTACTTAAAGCCCTAAAAAAAGAATCACTTAAATAGTTTCAATTCCTCATAGGTACGCTAAAAACTTAAAATGGGCTTTGCCCATGAAAAATCGGGAGCCTGTTTCAATTCCTCATAGGTACGCTAAAAACTCAGCATTGTAAGATTGACTTTGTATGATAGTGCGAAGTTTCAATTCCTCATAGGTACGCTAAAAACTTATTTGCGAGATATTCCTTAAGGATTGTTTCTATGTTTCAATTCCTCATAGGTACGCTAAAAACCAGCCGACAAGACCATAATACGGGTCATGAAAGAGGAGTTTCAATTCCTCATAGGTACGCTAAAAACTTTTTCCGGATAGGGTTTTGCAGGAACGCGAAAAAATGTTTCAATTCCTCATAGGTACGCTAAAAACCCCCCCATGCCTGTCCCCCAGGCCATCAAGAGGGCTTGTTTCAATTCCTCATAGGTACGCTAAAAACATTTCTCAATTATTGCGTCAAGGTCAAAAGTAATCATGTTTCAATTCCTCATAGGTACGCTAAAAACGCTACATCGTTTTCGTTCCTGCCCGGAATAGCGATGTTTCAATTCCTCATAGGTACGCTAAAAACTTACGAAGAATGGCTGCTTATGACGACATGGTAGAAGTTTCAATTCCTCATAGGTACGCTAAAAACCGGGAGAGGTCAACACCACGCAGGCGATTTTCAGCCTGTTTCAATTCCTCATAGGTACGCTAAAAACTGAAGATGATGGTGAAATGTTCGAGTAGTTATGCAACGTTTCAATTCCTCATAGGTACGCTAAAAACCATTTTCACCTTCTTATTAGCCTCAAGGTGTTTCGAGGTTTCAATTCCTCATAGGTACGCTAAAAACTTTGGCTATAGATGTCAGAGTCTCGATGCTTGGATGTTTCAATTCCTCATAGGTACGCTAAAAACGCGGCTTTCCGTTCTCAATGGCTATTTGCTGGATTTGTTTCAATTCCTCATAGGTACGCTAAAAACCTGGCTTAGCGACCATTTTAACCCCCGCGGATAATCTGTTTCAATTCCTCATAGGTACGCTAAAAACCTCGCACTCCAGGCAATGCCCTCGGTTTCATCCCCTCGTTTCAATTCCTCATAGGTACGCTAAAAACACACAAGAATTAAGGTACAAACCAGGGTTTCCCATGAGTTTCAATTCCTCATAGGTACGCTAAAAACTGTAGATTCTTTTTTGATCTCTGGCAGTTCGCAGTTGTTTCAATTCCTCATAGGTACGCTAAAAACGAGTTTTATCATTATGAGGTTTATGTTTTGGAGCATAGTTTCAATTCCTCATAGGTACGCTAAAAACGCGAACATTACCTGGCGGCATTAGCGAAATACCGTGTTTCAATTCCTCATAGGTACGCTAAAAACACGAGAACTATCCCTTCGCAGAATTCCCAACGGCTAGTTTCAATTCCTCATAGGTACGCTAAAAACACCGCGGCGATATAGCATTTTTTACTCAGCCGATTAGTTTCAATTCCTCATAGGTACGCTAAAAACTTGTCTGGAGTCTTTGCAGACCCATGCTTGATAATCAGGTTTCAATTCCTCATAGGTACGCTAAAAACGTTCGCGGGCTGCATGTTTGCGGCTACAAGGTAATGTTTCAATTCCTCATAGGTACGCTAAAAACGACCGGGAGCAGGGAGAAAGCCTAAACCTGCTCCCGAGTTTCAATTCCTCATAGGTACGCTAAAAACCATCAGTCTTGCCTATGGCCTTAAGGCAGTAATCTAGTTTCAATTCCTCATAGGTACGCTAAAAACTAAAGGTTTAAAGGGATTCTATTGGAACTATTATAGGTTTCAATTCCTCATAGGTACGCTAAAAACCTTCATCCGTTGTCTTGCCGCGTTTTCAATCTCAGTGTTTCAATTCCTCATAGGTACGCTAAAAACTCAGGCTCAAAGTCAGTTTTCCAGCGTTGGTATGCTTGTTTCAATTCCTCATAGGTACGCTAAAAACGGTCATAGACAGGTGAAATCCAGTTGCCATTATTAGCAGTTTCAATTCCTCATAGGTACGCTAAAAACCTGATGCGGCATTGGGCAGTTTGATGCTGGATAACAAGTTTCAATTCCTCATAGGTACGCTAAAAACCGCGCTAATCTGGTCAATGGCTTTGTGTACGTCTTGAGTTTCAATTCCTCATAGGTACGCTAAAAACCATGTCAATGCTGTGATTGATTGCAATGTAGTTGATGTTTCAATTCCTCATAGGTACGCTAAAAACTTCCCTCCTTATTCATGAAATTATCACCATCCCAACCGAGTTTCAATTCCTCATAGGTACGCTAAAAACTATCCGTGATGTCGTACCTTGCCGCATGTTGTAACCTGTTTCAATTCCTCATAGGTACGCTAAAAACGCTGGTTCTTATAATGCCATTGCCTACGCCGAGGCTTGTTTCAATTCCTCATAGGTACGCTAAAAACTGTTGACACATGCTAGCTTGCGTGCTATCATGTAGAGTTTCAATTCCTCATAGGTACGCTAAAAACGGAGGGTAAGACCTACCAAACAAAAGGAGGTAACAAGTTTCAATTCCTCATAGGTACGCTAAAAACAATCACAAACGGTTTAAACAGCCCCCGAGAATTAAAAGTTTCAATTCCTCATAGGTACGCTAAAAACATATTACCAAAACTCCTACTGTGAGCGATTTTGTTAGTTTCAATTCCTCATAGGTACGCTAAAAACGATGCTTGTATTCCCATTCTTTACGGACTCGTCTTTGTTTCAATTCCTCATAGGTACGCTAAAAACCCACAACGTTCCTTGGTCAATCTCGCCTTGATGGCCCGTTTCAATTCCTCATAGGTACGCTAAAAACATATATTACCGATGATCCTAAACTGATCGAGAAATGTTTCAATTCCTCATAGGTACGCTAAAAACTTGTGTCGTATGGGTTTGCATGTTCTACCCATTCTTTGTTTCAATTCCTCATAGGTACGCTAAAAACTTACGATAGCAGGTATGTTATTAAGGGTGAAGATGAGTTTCAATTCCTCATAGGTACGCTAAAAACGCTGCGGATTGCATGGCGCTGCAACTAAAAGAATATTGTTTCAATTCCTCATAGGTACGCTAAAAACCATGGTCACTAAGCAGTTTGTCACCCGCTCCAGGGGGTTTCAATTCCTCATAGGTACGCTAAAAACCCAAGATTGGGGGTGCGGGGGAGGAAGGCATATGGGTTTCAATTCCTCATAGGTACGCTAAAAACTTCAATCCGCCGCCGCGACTAGCCAAGGCATCATTTGAGTTTCAATTCCTCATAGGTACGCTAAAAACCCCACAACGAATATGCCGTGAGTGATTATATTGAAAGTTTCAATTCCTCATAGGTACGCTAAAAACCCAGAACCCTTTGCGTGAGATATTCAAGATCGAGGAGTTTCAATTCCTCATAGGTACGCTAAAAACCAGCAGACTTTTTTCTTATTATTCGGTCGCCTTCGTTGTTTCAATTCCTCATAGGTACGCTAAAAACGTCTCCATTTGCACGATACGAAAAAGAAACAGGTAAGTTTCAATTCCTCATAGGTACGCTAAAAACCGAGGATTACGATGCCGCAGACTGGGCAGAACTTAGTTTCAATTCCTCATAGGTACGCTAAAAACGAAGATAAGGAGGTAACCCTTGCTATGAGCGTAAAGGGTTTCAATTCCTCATAGGTACGCTAAAAACTTGGGAGGCAGACCCGCTGTTAGAAGCCATTAGATTGTTTCAATTCCTCATAGGTACGCTAAAAACGATGAATCTATGAAAGCGTACGAAGCCGTTGAAATGTTTCAATTCCTCATAGGTACGCTAAAAACGGAGTCAGCAAGCAGGACATTCTCAATATTGTTGCGGAGTTTCAATTCCTCATAGGTACGCTAAAAACTTAGGGCTCTTTGTGCGGAGCAAAGTCAGAATACAGAAGTTTCAATTCCTCATAGGTACGCTAAAAACTGTCGTGACGCGGGCTAATGTAGCTTGCCAGGAATGTTTCAATTCCTCATAGGTACGCTAAAAACTATACTACTGGTTTGGGGCTTCGACTCCGGGGGTGGTTTCAATTCCTCATAGGTACGCTAAAAACGGTCAATAAGACATTGCCCCCCGCCATTGTGCCTACCTCGTTTCAATTCCTCATAGGTACGCTAAAAACCCTCAAGCCGCATGCCGTGTTCCTTCAACGTCTGGAGTTTCAATTCCTCATAGGTACGCTAAAAACTTTAATGCCGTAGCTAATGATATTGGCGAAATTAAGTTTCAATTCCTCATAGGTACGCTAAAAACTATTGCTGCCACGGCGAGGGTGAATTTCTATGTTGAGTTTCAATTCCTCATAGGTACGCTAAAAACCTGGATGTGCCGCGTGACTGGTTAGGGTCTCAATTCATTGTTTCAATTCCTCATAGGTACGCTAAAAACCGGTAGTGTGCGTGGTGATTGGGGTAGGCGGATCAGGTTTCAATTCCTCATAGGTACGCTAAAAACCTGCTGAGCGTGTTTGGTGACTTCCTCGACCGACATAGTTTCAATTCCTCATAGGTACGCTAAAAACAGACTAATCTGTCCAACTATGCCGCCTGGGAACATATGTTTCAATTCCTCATAGGTACGCTAAAAACTCGCTGATAAATGCGGGATAAGCAGAAGGAAAGCCAGTTTCAATTCCTCATAGGTACGCTAAAAACCTACCGAAGGGGCGAACTATCAGCTACAGGATAGAGGAGTTTCAATTCCTCATAGGTACGCTAAAAACTTGGCAATAGCATATCCCGGGACCGCCAACACTTTTGAGTTTCAATTCCTCATAGGTACGCTAAAAACCGGCAGCGGGAAAAGCTATTTTGCAGCTGATAAACTGAGTTTCAATTCCTCATAGGTACGCTAAAAACCAGATGAGTTTGCTGTGGCCATATCGGTGTTATGCGTGTTTCAATTCCTCATAGGTACGCTAAAAACTTGAAAACGCAGTACCCAAGCCTTTACCTGCACCCTTGTTTCAATTCCTCATAGGTACGCTAAAAACTCGTGACCCCGGAGAGAAAATTACTGCCAAGAGGATTGTTTCAATTCCTCATAGGTACGCTAAAAACGCGTAGGGCTTGAGCTCATACCAAACCAGATTTTCATGTTTCAATTCCTCATAGGTACGCTAAAAACCAAGTCGGCGGCACTTGATATTCCACGCCCGTTTTAAGTTTCAATTCCTCATAGGTACGCTAAAAACCGTGACATCACCACCATATGACAATCTGCGGTCATAGTTTCAATTCCTCATAGGTACGCTAAAAACCAATCTTAATGAAGGTGCCGTCACCTTTGGGGAAGCAGGTTTCAATTCCTCATAGGTACGCTAAAAACGGCAACGTCCTGCAGGCTGATCCCTGCAGTAGTTGCGTTTCAATTCCTCATAGGTACGCTAAAAACCTCCCTGCCTATACATTCGACTCAAAAGGGGTGTGTTTCAATTCCTCATAGGTACGCTAAAAACTCATATATAGCCCGATGGTCGGAATGGTTATTGCTGGTTTCAATTCCTCATAGGTACGCTAAAAACCCTCGCCGCACTCTGGACAGGTGGGCTGTTCGCCTTGTTTCAATTCCTCATAGGTACGCTAAAAACTCGGCGAAGAAGTTCTATTTGAAATGATGGACGGCAGTTTCAATTCCTCATAGGTACGCTAAAAACAGATGGAACTATTGAAGCTGATTGGAGTTTTAGTGATGTTTCAATTCCTCATAGGTACGCTAAAAACTTGCCTTCTTGCCTTTTACTACTTTGGGGCTATAAATGTTTCAATTCCTCATAGGTACGCTAAAAACGGCATCCAGGTACAGATATTGCTCTATTTTGTCCTCAGTTTCAATTCCTCATAGGTACGCTAAAAACGCACAAGCCCGGTCACAAATCCGGGCAGAAAGGAGGGTTTCAATTCCTCATAGGTACGCTAAAAACCCTGGATCATGTTTAACTTGGTTAGATAGTTCCCGTTTCAATTCCTCATAGGTACGCTAAAAACCAATCACATATCGGCCCCACGACAAACAACGAAGAAGTTTCAATTCCTCATAGGTACGCTAAAAACGCGCGCTAATCTGGTCAATGGCTTTGTGTACGTCTTAAGTTTCAATTCCTCATAGGTACGCTAAAAACTGTTGAAAAGGGAAAGGAGGTTGGTAGGTTGTGGCGGTTTCAATTCCTCATAGGTACGCTAAAAACTCTGGATGCCAACAGCATCATCTTCTGCGCTGGGGTGTTTCAATTCCTCATAGGTACGCTAAAAACGAATACCTTCATTTTGCCTTCCTCCTTTGATTTAGAGTTTCAATTCCTCATAGGTACGCTAAAAACGGGCAATACATTTTCATGGATTATGCTCTGGTGATAGTTTCAATTCCTCATAGGTACGCTAAAAACATACACATCATGAGAACACCTACTAAAACACCAGTGTTTCAATTCCTCATAGGTACGCTAAAAACTGGCATGGCAATTATATCAGGGCGATGCTCTTGAAACCTGTTTCAATTCCTCATAGGTACGCTAAAAACCCAGTTGTTGCTTTATCTGTGACTACTACTGAATGGAGTTTCAATTCCTCATAGGTACGCTAAAAACCAATCACCCTTGACCTCACACATTCAACACCNNACCCTTGACCTCACACATTCAACACCACTCCAGTTTCAATTCCTCATAGGTACGCTAAAAACGTAGTTGAGGTTTACGAGTATGAGCGTCCGGTTTAGTTTCAATTCCTCATAGGTACGCTAAAAACTCTCTGTCTTTTTTTCGTCCTCAATCACAAACGGTTGTTTCAATTCCTCATAGGTACGCTAAAAACTCTTTTCAGGTTATACTGTCTATAGCTGATTTTTCCGTTTCAATTCCTCATAGGTACGCTAAAAACCTCTTTTCAGGTTATACTGTCTATAGCTGATTTTTCCGTTTCAATTCCTCATAGGTACGCTAAAAACGCCATGCTCCCGGAGGGCCGCAGGCCGGGGCATGGCGTTTCAATTCCTCATAGGTACGCTAAAAACATCTCTGTCTTTTTTTCGTCCTCAATCACAAACGGTTGTTTCAATTCCTCATAGGTACGCTAAAAACTAATTATGCCAGATGGTAAACCACAACAGATTGCCTTGTTTCAATTCCTCATAGGTACGCTAAAAACCGGGCAGTTATATGTCGGAAGCAACCCCTTTTACATGTTTCAATTCCTCATAGGTACGCTAAAAACATTGCGGCCTGCCTGGGGAGGGTAAATCTTATCATTGTTTCAATTCCTCATAGGTACGCTAAAAACAGCAGACAAAAATTGGCGGTCATGGAGGCGCTTATGTTTCAATTCCTCATAGGTACGCTAAAAACCAACCTCTTCAAGCATCTTAAACTTAAATTTGCGCTTGTTTCAATTCCTCATAGGTACGCTAAAAACTTTGACAGCGGCTCAACCATTTACTAGCAAATTAAGTTTCAATTCCTCATAGGTACGCTAAAAACTTACATGGGTTGAAATCTAAAAAGGTTATCAGCCAGTTTCAATTCCTCATAGGTACGCTAAAAACTTTCGCCGGTTTCAGGATCAACCGCCTTGCTGCTATTGTTTCAATTCCTCATAGGTACGCTAAAAACAAGCTGGTATGTGTCAATAGGTATTGCAAAAAAAATTGTTTCAATTCCTCATAGGTACGCTAAAAACACAAGCCTTAGAAGATGCCGGATTGATGATTGTAGAGTTTCAATTCCTCATAGGTACGCTAAAAACAGATATATTATTTCCCCTCGCTTGATGGCGGGGGATTGTTTCAATTCCTCATAGGTACGCTAAAAACGATGGGTTAGACCCCATACAAGCATTGTTGTCAACGGTGTTTCAATTCCTCATAGGTACGCTAAAAACGAACGGATATACGTTGATAGGTTGGTAGAAAGATACGTTTCAATTCCTCATAGGTACGCTAAAAACCCGATGAACTTAGGGAAAAATACGATTCTTATGCTGGTTTCAATTCCTCATAGGTACGCTAAAAACTTATACATATTTCCGGTAATTCTGGCGGGAATACAGGTTTCAATTCCTCATAGGTACGCTAAAAACGAGGTTAATCGATGGCAGGCAGATACATTTGGGATTTGTTTCAATTCCTCATAGGTACGCTAAAAACCGGGGAAACGCCGGAGAACGCCGCCAAGCTGACTATGTTTCAATTCCTCATAGGTACGCTAAAAACTGATTACTTTCGACCTTGACGCAATAATTGAGAAATGTTTCAATTCCTCATAGGTACGCTAAAAACTAGCGGGAAATATAGAATTGAATTATCAGATGATTAGTTTCAATTCCTCATAGGTACGCTAAAAACCAAATTTTCAATCCGGGAAAATTGGAATTGAAAGGGTCGTTTCAATTCCTCATAGGTACGCTAAAAACTTTCTTATTATTCGGTCGCCTTCGCATAAACTGCCGGGTTTCAATTCCTCATAGGTACGCTAAAAACAGTCAAGAACCTGGAGAAATACGCCAGGACAGCATAGTTTCAATTCCTCATAGGTACGCTAAAAACCGCCGTAGCTTTTGCTATACTGCTGAGCGTGTTTGGGTTTCAATTCCTCATAGGTACGCTAAAAACGAAACCAACAATTTTGTTATCATCTATGACCCGAGTTTCAATTCCTCATAGGTACGCTAAAAACTGTTGAAAAGGGAAAGGAGGTTGGTAGGTTGTGGCGGTTTCAATTCCTCATAGGTACGCTAAAAACCTAAAGATATGAGCTTTACAATCCACAGGATAGCCTCGTTTCAATTCCTCATAGGTACGCTAAAAACTCGGTTCAATTTGACAACGATGTTACAATATTGTAGTTTCAATTCCTCATAGGTACGCTAAAAACGCAGATATGAAGTAGTTAATCACCCTCTTGTGGATGTGTTTCAATTCCTCATAGGTACGCTAAAAACTTGCGCCTTTTTCAATTACAAAAGATGGTCTATACAGAGTTTCAATTCCTCATAGGTACGCTAAAAACTAGGACAAAATAGTGTTGCGCCTACGCGAGTTCCTCTGTTTCAATTCCTCATAGGTACGCTAAAAACCCGGCAAACAGGCGGCCCAGCTTATCATCCTCAACAAGTTTCAATTCCTCATAGGTACGCTAAAAACCTGATCAACTGGAAAATCAGACCAAGGGGAGGAAAGGTTTCAATTCCTCATAGGTACGCTAAAAACTAAACGCTACACAAGCTGCGATCAGGGCCGGATACAGGTTTCAATTCCTCATAGGTACGCTAAAAACGCAGTATAAGCCCAGGTACTCCTGCCGTTCTGGGTTAGTTTCAATTCCTCATAGGTACGCTAAAAACTCATCCCGAACTATTGTCTCAAGTTCAGAATCACTGTTTCAATTCCTCATAGGTACGCTAAAAACACCCATTCCATGACCTCGACATTATCGATATTATCGTTTCAATTCCTCATAGGTACGCTAAAAACCTGTAGTAGCCAATGTTTCACCCCCGTTCTAAGGGTGTTTCAATTCCTCATAGGTACGCTAAAAACGCATTTGCAGCTTTTTCATAGACTCAATTACAGCAGTTTCAATTCCTCATAGGTACGCTAAAAACAGGCCGACAACGAGATGTACCTTGTAGATGATATCCAGTTTCAATTCCTCATAGGTACGCTAAAAACATGGGAAAATTGTCCAGATGGACACCTCCTCACCTAAAGTTTCAATTCCTCATAGGTACGCTAAAAACCGAATACCCCGCTCTTATGGCTGCTTGAGTAGCATGTTTCAATTCCTCATAGGTACGCTAAAAACCCGCCAAGAATAGCAGCTTCCAATTCAGCTTGAGTGGTTTCAATTCCTCATAGGTACGCTAAAAACTTCGTCTGTTTCTGTATTCCCCTTCACAGTTACACGTTTCAATTCCTCATAGGTACGCTAAAAACCCGCTTGAAGGTTCATACTGACCAACTGGTGTTCTTTGTTTCAATTCCTCATAGGTACGCTAAAAACGAGGTGAGAATATGCCGTACTACGCACAGATTGATGAGTTTCAATTCCTCATAGGTACGCTAAAAACAGGTTTTTAGGATGAGGTGATTTAATGCGATATTCGTTTCAATTCCTCATAGGTACGCTAAAAACACCGGCATTCGCCTATATTCATCTAGTAACAACACGGGTTTCAATTCCTCATAGGTACGCTAAAAACTGGCACAAAAGGTTGCTGATGCCTTTGCTGAATATCTGTTTCAATTCCTCATAGGTACGCTAAAAACACTATTTTTTGATTATGTGAAAGCCCTGGAGATATGTTTCAATTCCTCATAGGTACGCTAAAAACTAAGAGTCATAGAAAACCGCGATTTAATTAAGATTAGTTTCAATTCCTCATAGGTACGCTAAAAACTTGTGTAGGTCGCAATAATACCCAGTGTAGCCATCCTGGTTTCAATTCCTCATAGGTACGCTAAAAACGGATTCATTGCACCTGGTGCAGAAAGTGAGGATGATGAAGTTTCAATTCCTCATAGGTACGCTAAAAACATTATATGGTATAGTTCAAGAAATTATAACTAAAATTGTTTCAATTCCTCATAGGTACGCTAAAAACAAGAATGTAATCTTGCTATCAGGAACCCCCACAGCGGGGTTTCAATTCCTCATAGGTACGCTAAAAACCCGGAGTTTGAATGGGGATATGGATACAAACCGGATGTTTCAATTCCTCATAGGTACGCTAAAAACGCGAGGCAGGTTGAAAGAATACTACATGAAAAATAGTTTCAATTCCTCATAGGTACGCTAAAAACTCAGGATAATAAACAAGCATGTATTAAAGGTTCCATGTTTCAATTCCTCATAGGTACGCTAAAAACATTGCAGTATGAAAAAAAGTCTTTTCTTGCAAGTGCGTTTCAATTCCTCATAGGTACGCTAAAAACTCAAAGGATGGATTGCAAGAAATTGGCAAAAATGATAGTTTCAATTCCTCATAGGTACGCTAAAAACGAATTAAATTACCAAGAGTATATAAATATTTTGAGCAGTTTCAATTCCTCATAGGTACGCTAAAAACGATGCCTGGCAGGGTGAGCTTAACTGGCGCTGTGTAAGTTTCAATTCCTCATAGGTACGCTAAAAACTCCTCGTAAGTTGTCGTGGTATTATCCGCAATCTCTGGTTTCAATTCCTCATAGGTACGCTAAAAACGCCGGTCATAGGCCCGGACCACAGGAGGAAGATGGCAGTTTCAATTCCTCATAGGTACGCTAAAAACCAGGTGGGGGCTTCTCGGGTAATCCCATCTCATGATTGTTTCAATTCCTCATAGGTACGCTAAAAACTTGGTCATGGCCAGAGCCTTCTCCCGTGATTCGGGGCAGTTTCAATTCCTCATAGGTACGCTAAAAACATTATTTACTTGGGCAGCCATTAACTTTTGATACTGAGTTTCAATTCCTCATAGGTACGCTAAAAACTAGTACCTAAATCATAAGAAAAATATATTTTAGCATGTTTCAATTCCTCATAGGTACGCTAAAAACCAAGCCCTAACCGATCAGGAGTTAGACGCAAAGATGTTTCAATTCCTCATAGGTACGCTAAAAACATGTAAAATGTCAAAAACCAAATTAGAGGAGTACATGTTTCAATTCCTCATAGGTACGCTAAAAACACTGCGACTTTTCCGGGAACGCTAGTTCCGGAAAAGTTTCAATTCCTCATAGGTACGCTAAAAACGGGTTTACAGCAGGGGACATTCCGCTTTTCACGGTTAGTTTCAATTCCTCATAGGTACGCTAAAAACATATTTTTCTTAGCTCCAGGGTCTATGCGAAGGTATTGTTTCAATTCCTCATAGGTACGCTAAAAACCCCTTCTCCGGCGAAGGCCAGCTGAGCTTTTGGCTGTTTCAATTCCTCATAGGTACGCTAAAAACCCTCCGTGGCATTTATACTGGCCTGCACAATCACAGTTTCAATTCCTCATAGGTACGCTAAAAACCAACCTGCTGAGGGTGAAGAAGTCATTATAGAAGAGTTTCAATTCCTCATAGGTACGCTAAAAACGCTAACTCAAGGGATCAATATCGTCTTCGTCATCAGTTTCAATTCCTCATAGGTACGCTAAAAACCTGACGGTACAACCTGGCGTTTGCCTGTTGATACAATTGTTTCAATTCCTCATAGGTACGCTAAAAACAGGGATGGGGTTGATAGATCACTCAAATACCTCCTGGAGTTTCAATTCCTCATAGGTACGCTAAAAACAGAAGATGCCATGTATTCCCACCATCACCTGTACCAGTTTCAATTCCTCATAGGTACGCTAAAAACATATCAACCGACTTATCCGGTATGTCTTTCATCAGTTGTTTCAATTCCTCATAGGTACGCTAAAAACAGGTACATTTTTGTACCTGGTTAGTAACTTGGTTCTTGTTTCAATTCCTCATAGGTACGCTAAAAACGGGGCGTGAATTCTTACGTTGATGTCCATATGTTAGTTTCAATTCCTCATAGGTACGCTAAAAACCTGCAAGATTTATTGGTGCTGAAAACTTAACGAAACTGTTTCAATTCCTCATAGGTACGCTAAAAACTTCATCAAAAGCCCCCATATGCCATCTGATGCACAGTTTCAATTCCTCATAGGTACGCTAAAAACTGGTGTAGAACAACTACTGTTCCCTATTTTGAAGAGTTTCAATTCCTCATAGGTACGCTAAAAACAGGGGGTGATGAATTGGCAAAAATTATTGCAAAAGGGTTTCAATTCCTCATAGGTACGCTAAAAACGAGGATATGTCAAATTTAGGTCCCAAAAGAGAGGAGTTTCAATTCCTCATAGGTACGCTAAAAACGCCTTGTGCATACTCACCAGCTACCACAATTCGGGTGTTTCAATTCCTCATAGGTACGCTAAAAACAAGCCATAGGGTTAGTTTATGTTCTCTTATTACCTTGTTTCAATTCCTCATAGGTACGCTAAAAACTTAGGCCTTTTTCTATCGCTTCTGGGATAGTCTTAGGTTTCAATTCCTCATAGGTACGCTAAAAACTGTGAAGGAGGATAATATGACAAATAAGGAAGTCAAGTTTCAATTCCTCATAGGTACGCTAAAAACCTTGTGCATCTACTTCATACCACGTTACACCTAAATCAGTTTCAATTCCTCATAGGTACGCTAAAAACTACTATCTACCTCTCTTAACCATTGGTATTGTTGTTGTTTCAATTCCTCATAGGTACGCTAAAAACGTGCCCCGGGGACTATCTCTATACAGGGGATCCCAGTTTCAATTCCTCATAGGTACGCTAAAAACTTTGTTATTGATGTGAAGGAGGATAATATGACAAAGTTTCAATTCCTCATAGGTACGCTAAAAACGTTGGCGGCAGATACATAGATTACACAGTAAGGCACGTTTCAATTCCTCATAGGTACGCTAAAAACGGAAAAAGCAGCGTAAGCCGAATCAGAATGATGTGTGTTTCAATTCCTCATAGGTACGCTAAAAACATGTCATAGAATGTCATAGTCTTGACGTGATATAGTAGTTTCAATTCCTCATAGGTACGCTAAAAACATATCGCTCCATTAGCCAGCTGCAGTAATTTGTTAGGTTTCAATTCCTCATAGGTACGCTAAAAACCTGTATAGTCATTTGACCTGCCTTTATTCGTGCCAAGTTTCAATTCCTCATAGGTACGCTAAAAACTGCCTTACTGTGTAATCTATGTATCTGCCGCCAACTAGTTTCAATTCCTCATAGGTACGCTAAAAACGAATCATATTCCAACATTGGGGAGATAGTGTTTTTGATGTTTCAATTCCTCATAGGTACGCTAAAAACAAAGGAACAATAGAAGTGACCGTGAAGGTCATGGAGTTTCAATTCCTCATAGGTACGCTAAAAACAAACAGGTGGGCGTAGCTCAACCGGACTTTTCCGGGTTTCAATTCCTCATAGGTACGCTAAAAACCCAGTAATGTCACAAAGGGGGTTCCAATATGTCTACGTTTCAATTCCTCATAGGTACGCTAAAAACTTGATTTCAGCTAAGGTTACTAACATCTTTATCCTCCGTTTCAATTCCTCATAGGTACGCTAAAAACTAGGGGGTACGCGCGTACCTCTTTAGCATTGAGCTTGTTTCAATTCCTCATAGGTACGCTAAAAACTGGCCCAGTATAGTTTCGTATTCCTCAATCAAGGACAGTTTCAATTCCTCATAGGTACGCTAAAAACGAGTTGCACGCCTTACATTTAAGTGGCCCAAGTCTTTGTTTCAATTCCTCATAGGTACGCTAAAAACCTGCGGATTGACTGTATCTATCAGCCTTTGGAAAAAGGTTTCAATTCCTCATAGGTACGCTAAAAACTGAACATGGCTTCAGTTAGCAGGCCGATTTTGTCAGGTTTCAATTCCTCATAGGTACGCTAAAAACATAAGAGGAGGTAGGCAAGATGAAAGAAACCAGATGTTTCAATTCCTCATAGGTACGCTAAAAACCCGCTAACACCTGGCTTTATAAGGCAATGGACTGGATGAGTTTCAATTCCTCATAGGTACGCTAAAAACGAAACTCCAGGGAGCCATAGACAACAAAAACCAGAGTTTCAATTCCTCATAGGTACGCTAAAAACGAAATTATTACAGTTCACCCTGATTATGCATTCGAGTTTCAATTCCTCATAGGTACGCTAAAAACTTGGTGATATGTGGCAGTTCGTGGACGGCGTTAACATGTTTCAATTCCTCATAGGTACGCTAAAAACCAGCCGGAGGTTACTGAGTAATGAGCGCTCCAGCGTAGTTTCAATTCCTCATAGGTACGCTAAAAACTCACAGGGTAATCATAATTGCCTTTGATTGCATTGAGTTTCAATTCCTCATAGGTACGCTAAAAACCTCTTTTCCTCGAAGCACAGGTCGCCGGTATGAACAGTTTCAATTCCTCATAGGTACGCTAAAAACGAATGGTTGGAACGGTTATATAGATATTGTTGCGAGTTTCAATTCCTCATAGGTACGCTAAAAACAAGAAATGCTGAAAGGAGGGGAAAAAGGTGATTGATAGTTTCAATTCCTCATAGGTACGCTAAAAACCCAGCCATAGTCTTGCTGATGCTCTTTTGGAAAGAGGGTTTCAATTCCTCATAGGTACGCTAAAAACGAAACGATATATAACCCTCGACCGGGAGATAGACCGGTTTCAATTCCTCATAGGTACGCTAAAAACTTTTTTCTGTTTTCTGCCGCCAGATTACTATTACGGGTTTCAATTCCTCATAGGTACGCTAAAAACTGAGTTTTACGGCCAGATAGACCCGGTCACGCTTCAGTTTCAATTCCTCATAGGTACGCTAAAAACTTAGCGGCCTCAATCTGTTCAACCGGCAGTTTTGGGAGTTTCAATTCCTCATAGGTACGCTAAAAACCTAGAAACACGGGTAGCACAGATAAGCCGCATACTTGAGTTTCAATTCCTCATAGGTACGCTAAAAACAAGTAGATATGATAGTTACGCAGTTATAAATAAACTGTTTCAATTCCTCATAGGTACGCTAAAAACGGAATAATTTTAAGTACATACTTTTCCCGGAATATCAGTTTCAATTCCTCATAGGTACGCTAAAAACTTTCTCCAAAAAACTTTATCCTACAATTATATTTGGCGTTTCAATTCCTCATAGGTACGCTAAAAACATACTGTTGGAAAGGATTCTTGGGAAGGAATAACTTAGTTTCAATTCCTCATAGGTACGCTAAAAACTATTGTTATTCCAGCTGGTGTTGCGTATGATATGTTGTTTCAATTCCTCATAGGTACGCTAAAAACGGAATAATTTTAAGTATATACTTTTTCCGGAATATCAGTTTCAATTCCTCATAGGTACGCTAAAAACATGGTACCAGTGAGCTGGAACCTATAGAGCCGTATCTGTTTCAATTCCTCATAGGTACGCTAAAAACCGGACAGAAGCGGACCGATTAACTGGCAACCTCACGTTTCAATTCCTCATAGGTACGCTAAAAACCGGCAGGGAGGCTGGAATACTCGTCCACCAGATCCAGTTTCAATTCCTCATAGGTACGCTAAAAACATATAGCCCCTATTACTTGTTTGGCCTATTTCGACAGTTTCAATTCCTCATAGGTACGCTAAAAACCCCTTATCGGCTCCCTGACCATCTACATTAACTACAGTTTCAATTCCTCATAGGTACGCTAAAAACTTATCCCAGGGGTCTGGGTCTTCTACGGTTGAGTCAAGTTTCAATTCCTCATAGGTACGCTAAAAACCGATCATATACGAACTGGATAAACGCCAGGACTGGGTGTTTCAATTCCTCATAGGTACGCTAAAAACTGTACTGGCTGCCGGAAGACCTACTGGAACAGCGAGTGTTTCAATTCCTCATAGGTACGCTAAAAACTTGGACCACTGATTATTACCCGAGGAAAACAGCAGCCAAGTTTCAATTCCTCATAGGTACGCTAAAAACTCAAATGACTTGTCATACTCACCAGGACTGGTCAAGGTTTCAATTCCTCATAGGTACGCTAAAAACTATCCTATTGCCCAGCGAGGCAAGCTCCTCATGCCGGTTTCAATTCCTCATAGGTACGCTAAAAACTTGTTCATGAGTTCATCTCCTCTCAGGGGTGGTAAAGTTTCAATTCCTCATAGGTACGCTAAAAACGTAGCAGCAGTATCGTTGTGGTCGGCTCTAGTTGCCGGTTTCAATTCCTCATAGGTACGCTAAAAACAGAGAGGATGTTTAGAGAGGCACGAAACCGGGCTGGAAGTTTCAATTCCTCATAGGTACGCTAAAAACGATCGATGCCTTCCGGTGCTGGAGGGAAAACCCGGGTTTCAATTCCTCATAGGTACGCTAAAAACTTTGATCCAGCCTGTTAGGTTGTCTATTTTCTCAAGTTTCAATTCCTCATAGGTACGCTAAAAACAAAACGCAAGCTGGCCGTGAGGACATATGAGAGCTAGTTTCAATTCCTCATAGGTACGCTAAAAACTTTTCTTCACTCAAAAGCCAATCTTCTTCTGTTGCTTGTTTCAATTCCTCATAGGTACGCTAAAAACGTTTATGACAAAAGTTTCAACAGTTTGCACCAGTTCAGTTTCAATTCCTCATAGGTACGCTAAAAACCTCTAGTTGCCGTAACGGTGGTAGCATTAGTAAGCTGGTTTCAATTCCTCATAGGTACGCTAAAAACTCAATATTGGTGATAAAGCTGTGCACGCTCCGATTAGTTTCAATTCCTCATAGGTACGCTAAAAACTTGATGGCGTGTTAGTAGGGGCCTGGGATCAGGTATTGTTTCAATTCCTCATAGGTACGCTAAAAACTAAACAGGAAGAGGGTCATTGTTAAAAAAGTCAGCTTGTTTCAATTCCTCATAGGTACGCTAAAAACTCGTTTATGGCGACATTCTTTTATTCAAAGTGATTATTGTTTCAATTCCTCATAGGTACGCTAAAAACGCAGAAGTGCTTAGAGTTTGTGTTCTTGATGGATAGTTTCAATTCCTCATAGGTACGCTAAAAACTAAACTGGTTGCGATAAAGCATTTAAAGAAAATAGCTAGTTTCAATTCCTCATAGGTACGCTAAAAACTGCCGGCAGCTGCCCAGGCCAGGTATGGACAGACCTGTTTCAATTCCTCATAGGTACGCTAAAAACTCAAAACATTGTTCCCTAAGCTGTTTTACAACCCTAGGTTTCAATTCCTCATAGGTACGCTAAAAACTGTGCAAAAGTATTGACATGTACAAAAAAATTGAAGTTTCAATTCCTCATAGGTACGCTAAAAACCCGTTAAAAAACCGTAATAATTAAACAGTACTATTATACTGTCCATTTAAAAATATTTGAATTAAAACCCTAGAGTCTTAATCTTTTCAAAAAAAGCTTGTCGTCGCACCCCCGACCGAATTACTCTACTCCCAGTCGACGACACTAGATAAATGTTTCTTGTCCCCCCTTCTTAACTCCCATGATCTCTCGCTCCGAATACTTGGTGGTACGAAAAGTATAGAAAATTATTGAATCATAGTCTGAATCGATTATTCTGGCCAGTTCCATCTGAAGCTTTTTAAAACTACTCTCATTAATCTCGCCTTCCAGTACGGAATTCTGAACCCAGTATAGGTATTTTCGAGAGGTTTTAAGAACTTTACCAACCCTTTTTTGCGCTACATCGTATACTTCGATGACAAACACCACAGCACCTCCTTACCAACGCGAAATAAAGGGGATATATTCTTTTTCACCGATCAAGTGTTTTTCCAGTTTATAAAGTTCCATCCTTATTAGTCGTCGGTAAGAGACCTCCCGCCCTAGCTCCCGGTGTTTAATTGTAGTTTTCAAACGGTTTTCCCATTCTTCCACAAAGACTTTCCGACCTTTATCATTTAACAAAATTCCATTAGTCTTTTTTTCAAAATGGCTTGATTTCAGCATATTGCGTCCAATCAAGGAAAATATAAGGCGATCTACCAGTATCGGCTTAAATACCTCGGCCACATCCAAATTGAGTGTAAAACGCCTGAAATTCGTGGTATGTAAGTAGCCAATCCGTGGATCTAAATGGGTTTTATATATCTCGCTCAACACTGTCGTATACGCCAGGGTATTGCCGAAACTAATCAATGCATTGATTCTGTCCTGAGGAGGGCGTCGATTTCTTCCGTTGAACTCAAATTCCTCTTTGCCGATAATATAGTTGAAAGTTGAATAGTATACATCCCGCAGGTTTCCTTCAATAGCCATCAATTCACTGCTGCTGCGCAAACTAGCGATCCTCTCCGCTAAGGAAATGATTTGTTGAAGCTCCTGCTCCACCTCTTTGCCACGGTTGTGATAATATCTGACCACAGCAATAATATTAGCTGCGGCTCCCTCCACAAAACGCCGGGCGAGATCCAACCTTTTTTCCTGGTCTAAATAATGCTCCGCCTGGTGTAGAATCATATACCCGGAATTTAGGTGTTCCCGGGGGTAGTAGGAACCTATATAGTAACCGTAATTATTTAAAAAATGCAGTATGATCTCCTTCTGGGTTAGGAATTCCAAAAACCGTTTGTTTAGACTAACTTCTCCATATATTACGATCTCTTTAATATCTTCCACCGGAAGGTATTTTTTAACTCCATCGCTTTCAAAGTATAGTGTATTGTCTTTGCGTTTGAAATCTCCATCGTTAAATACATAGATTGTCTTTTTCATAACCCCTACCCCCTCAAGACCAACAGAACTCACTATAGGCGCATTGTCGGCAATACTTAATTTTCTGGGCTGGTGGTGGAAGTGGTTCTTCTACTAAATCTTCAATGTCCTCGATCACCTTCCGAATCTCAGCTTCCTTTTCCGGGTCCAACTCAACTTTAAAACGCTTCTTCTCCTCTGGAATAAGCAACTCGCCCCGGGCAGTAATACCCATGTCTTTCATTTGCAGCAAGTAAAAAAGTAGTTGATGTGTTGCACTATCTAGAAAACGCGATGTCTTTTTGATCTCCCCTACTACCAACACCCCGTTTTCGTGGCGTATCAAATCGAGTTTAGCTAGGCCTAAATCGATTTCTTTCTTCTCCCGTTTATACGCATTCTCCCCAATTGCCCGACCAATCGCCATGTTTTCATCATCTTGATCAGGAAAGATTTGATGAGCCATTAACCAAGTTTCACGCGGGCAAATATAGTAATACCATACCAAAGTACCGGTAATTGTATCGTCCATAAGGCTCTCCTCTAACTCCCAACAATACCTTACTTATAGTATTTCTTTTAGCAGTCTCCGATGGCGCCAATAATCTCATATCAGTATAAATAAGCCGCACCTTCATCTTTAAACCCGGTTAACAAATCATAATAGTCATTCACTTGTCCTCGTGGTATCCAATAAAAATCGCTTGTTATTTCACCATAAGACCGGTCTCCAAAAATAGGTGGCTTATTTCTGATTATTCTCTTAACCCGGATGGATAAAAAGTATTGCTGCATTGCAGCCATAGTATTTTGTAGGCGTGCTTTAACAACAAAATATCCTTCTTTATCAGCATGGCGTAACTGTTTTCTCAAGTCGATATACAAATCAGCTAACTCAGTAGCAATGTCGTCATATTCAACAAAAACATCTACTATTTCATGGCTTTTCTTTATCAATTCAAACTTATTTATATACTCAAAATCAAGTTCGACAATTCCTTTTTCCCATATCTGTTTCGATTCATCGGGTAAGCCTTGTTTTAATATTTTGAAATAATAGTCATCAACCAAAGCACGGTATTCTTCTTCACCTATTACTTTTTTATTGGCAAGAATAGCTTTGACTCTATTTTTTTGATCAGTCCCATAGACTAAACCACAATCATTTTCTATTTCAGTTATATAAACCGGGAGATGACATCCTTTACTATTATTTCTGTTAACACGTCCTGCTGTTTGTATTAAGGACGGCAAAGGTGCCAAATCTCTAAAAGCCAAATCAAAATCCAGGTCTACACCTGCTTCAATTGTTTGAGTTGATACTAGGATGAAGGGAATTTTAAATTTTAAATACTGCTTGGCTCGTTTAATAACTTTTTTTCTTGCTATAGGTATGATATTGGTAGATAAATATAAAACCCGCCGCGGGTATTGTTCCCACAACTTTTTATAGATATTCAGGCTTCTTTTAATGGTGTTTACCACAATGAGAGCAGCTTCTTTTCCAGTATATTTTGCCTGGAATTTCTTTATAAACTCATCCTCACTTATGGCTCGGTCCTCAATTAACGATATAAATTGGGTTCTTCTCAAATTGGTAAAATAAGCTTCATTATTAGGTAATAATTCTATGCTTGGTTGAAGCATATCTATATCGTCTTTAAGTTGATCAGCAAACTGCATGATTTTCGGCTGGGTTGCTGTCATCAAGATAAAGCGGGTACCATAATGTGCCGCCAACCTTCTTATAATAGCTCCAATCAATGGCATATATTTATCCGGCAGTGCTTGGATTTCATCCATAATCACTATGCTGCCAGCTAATTTGTTAATTTTCTTGAGATTGCGATTGCGATTAGACAGCAAAGATTGCAACAACTGTACATATGTAGTCATGATTACATCTGCTTCCCAAGATTCAGTTTCTAACAGCACCTTTTCCAAAGGGCAGTTCTGGTCTATATGCTCCTCCACTTGGCCAAGATGGTAGTGGGCCAGCAAACATACGTCTTCGCCACAGATTTCTCGATAATCATCCAGGTTCTGCTCAATAATGTTCACGAAAGGTATAGCCGTAATGATTTTGGGCAATTTCTTTAAGCCCAATCCTTTAAGCCTTTGGGATAAATAAGCAGCTGCCTGCAAAGAGGCTAAGGTTTTGCCTATTCCAGTGGGAGCGGTTAAAGTATAGATTCTGTGGACCAGTATTTCCTGATCAGTCATCTTGCTTAGAACTTCAATTACTTCTTTTCTAGCATTTTCCCGGCGCTCATCTAATTCCAGGTGCTTCCCCTTGTTTTTTTTCACCAGGTACTCAGGAATCCTATCCGGGCTAATCTGATTTCTAAATTTGATTGCGATTTGGGCAGAATCCAGTTTATCCTGATCAATTAGCAGCGAAAATAAAAGAATCAAGAAGAAAAACCATTGAGCATTTTTCAATCTGGCACTTTTTAAATAGTGCGGGATGTCGCAGATGTTTTGCAAAACGGTGTTTCCTAAACTCAGGAAATCTTCAAATTCCTTCCTGCTGCATTGTTCAGGGAATTCTTTTAGAATCTTTTCCGCATTCTGCAATAAGTTTTTCTGTTTATTTTGCAGGGTTTTGTTCATGTCCTGGGGCTTCATATTCAGGCCATGCACTTGCAGATTGCTATGATGCAAACGCACCGCCAGGTAGCATAAAAAGCTGATTATTATGTTAAGATCAGGTCGGCTATCGCCAGTGCTGCTCAGCATATTATAGACAAACAACGCCGATATGTGCGCATGATCTTTATCCGGCGAATTTTTTCCCCTAATCATATAATCTTGAAAAAAATCCGTATACTTCCCCAAGTCATGGTATTTTCCGCATAAAACAGCCAGTTTTTGGAACTGTTCGGCATTAATACCGCGAAAGGCTATATACTCCGACACTGCTGACTTGCATCCTTTGCTTACCAACTGCAAATGCTCAGGCAGCCTCTGTCTTACATTTTTATTATAATGGGCCCAGTACACTTCTAACCCCTCCATGTCAATGCATCCAAGCAATCACTTCACCGTTTTCCAATTGTACCAAATTATCAGCGCTGCCCCAGATGCCTGTACCATTGGCATTGATTATAAAATTTCCCTTGCCTTTAGCCGTCAATTTGCGTTCCCGGTCAAACTCCAAGGGCAAGTCTTCTTTCAAGTAATTATAAGTTCTGTCTGTGACTACCTCTAGGTGAGTTAAGTCTTTAGCGGCTACGATTGAAGAAATATGAAGTTTTTCTTCGGCGTCACGCAGCGGTTCACCATGGTATATCTGTTCCGTTTCAATCCAGCCAAGATTCTGGGCGCTGCCTAAGGCAAGAGCTATACCTTTACTTTGATAATAGTGTTCATTCTTAGGTGATAAGATTTTCAATAGTGCATTATGTATCGCTTTATTTTCATGGTGTACCCAGACCTTATAATCAAGAAATCCATTGACTAGATCCCATGGTATGACAAATTCCGTAGCGGTTTGAGAATGATAGTCTGCTGAACCATTTAAGTCATTGTAGCTCTTAACCATGAGCAGATTCATTTTCTGCATAGTCTTCTTCAGTGGTGAACAGAGGGCCAGCCCAATCTGGCACTCCTCCAATGAGAAGCTTTCATAATACGAATCGCGTTCCATGCCCAATAAGCCAGCCAGAATGCCAATAATCGTCGTACGCGGTGGTACCCAATAGCTCAAGGCAGAAGAATTGGAATAGTATTTGCGGAAATGAGCCATTTTTCCGCATAGATGAAAAGCTAAAACATCCATGTGCTTCACCCTTCCTAAAGGATAGGCGTTAATAATTCTAAATGTTGATATTCAGGAAAGTTTACCATATTAGTAGTGTCGACGCTGGGATGGATCCAACCCCTAACCTCTTCCACAAAGCCTTTGTCCCGCATAATCTTTATCTTTGCGTCTAATTCAGAAAAATTAACTTTGATATCGGACCAGCGGCGAACATTATCTTTTGCATCCTCAATGGTGATAAAACGCCTGAGGTCTCCGAGATAACCATCAAATTCAGGATTATATACGATCTCTAGGTAGTACTGTGGCGTTTGGCCCTGTTTACTGTCTGTTTGGTTATTATGCATGCTTTGAACCAATGCTTTACAAAAGATTTCGTGATCGGCATCCGTCATCCCCGTAAGCCGGGCAGCATATTTATTTATGGTTCCGTAATGGACAAAATGGCCATAATACAGTTTATATTTCTTGCCGAAGGTGGAACTGTCGTCGTTCATAATGGACGTAATGCTGCTTGATTCGACTAACTCGACCGGATGCATAGAATATCCCCAGGTAATCTGAACTGCTCCTGTATATGTTTTGGAGAACCCTTCTACCGCCATGGCGCTGCCAAACAGCCGAATATCTATTAACTGCTGTTTAATAATTTCCGTAAATAAGGCATTGTTAAAAACGGAGGCCTTTTCCTTGGACTTTTTATCTTTGGCCAGTTTCTTTAATTCTTCATAGATATCAGTCCATTTGTCATCAACCAGCCAATTGCTACGCAAATATTCATGGTTGGCTTTGATTGCTTCAACTCGATCAGGCTGGCTCAAAAAGTCTTTTAGTACTGCAGCTAACATTTTATCCATCGGTACTTTTTGGTCAGCCAAAACATCCACAAAGATTCTAAAGCCTTTATTCTTCAGAAAATCCCGGATATCCCTTTTTCTCCGGGCATCGCTCACCAACGCAGTCATGGTTTCATAATCCATGCGTGGTTTGTTTTCCTGATCTGGATCTCCGTTAACATTGGTCATAATGGCTTCAAAGCCAAAGATAAACTCACTGTTATTCTTCACTATTGCCACTATTCTCTTCCTCCTCCGCTGATATTGTAGCATCTTCTTCCTGCATGGTTTTCTTTTCTTCCTGGCTCAAATCGGGCGAAGACTTTTTCCCCACCCGGAAAGCGTATCCAGCCATAATATAAAATACATTAGAGTGCTCACTTAGAGGCCATACCGTTGTGGTCAATACAGAGCCCATATAATGATGGAAGCGATTCATAAGCCATTCGGTATAGAAATTGATTTTATTATATTGACGGAGCTTTTCGACAAGATCTTCATAAAAACGCAGAATATCTTTCTGGTTCATGCCCTGAAAATTCACCTTTTTAAAAATTGGTTTATTTTTATGACCCTTGGCCGCCTGGGCTATTGCTACCCTTTTCATCATGAGTCCCAGATAAAATAAGGCTCTGGCTTCGACAGTAAAATTTTGTTCTTCTAAAAAACGTTCCGCCTCCCATATGATTTCTGGATATTCATTTTTTGGCAAATCTTCATTCATAACTTTGCATTCCCCCTTATGATTATTGAATATCGAACCGTTGAGCAATCCAATTTCCTGCATAGCCTGCAATATGACTAAATAGGAAAATACGACTTTTTTGATATAGAAGTCTTCCTTACCCCCGGTAAACCTTTTCAGCTCGAGATTGAAATAGTTTCGTATTTCTCCGCTTGCCAACTGCGTTAAGCCCTTATCTAACGCTTCCACGGCATAGCGATAAACCAAATCAGCTTTCACCTGCTCCCTTTTTAAAATACTTTTATAAAAAGACAAAACACGGCCCGCATCTACCTGTTTAGTCTTGTTGCGAACCTTCTTGGTTTTGACAGGTATAACACGGTAAATGCTACCCAGGGAAAAGTATTTCAAATGCTCGGTTAAGGTCATTAGCCGCTCCTTAAACGCTTCTATGACCTCAATGAAAAATCTGCTGTTGACATCGCTGATGGTCTGTAAAACTGTCATCGAATTGCCGTCTGTGTCATAAACAATAAAGTTCAAATTAAAATGCTCTATGTGCAGCAACCGGGTTTCCGCACCGATACCATTTATCCAGCTCTCAGCTTCTTGTGGCTTAAAGACAAAATCAATTTCACGTTTAATCTCGTTAATATTTTCATACTCAAAATCTTTCAACAGCCCTTCCGGGAGTATAAAGGTTCTCTCTCCGGCCAAGCGTGTGGTCAAACGATTGAGAACCACTTTTTCCCCCTGCCGCAAATCATCGAAACAATCTTTGCAGAAGCTGTAATTGTGTTCGTAACCTTCTGCTTCGATATTCTTGGCATAATTTATTGTAGTGGTGGTAAAAACTTTGTTAATACCATCTCTTCTTAGTTTGGTCGAGTACTCTGCACAGGCTAAATCATCTTTCTTTAAACCGCAAATATAGCAGGCTTCAGGCTTATTAATGGTTTTCTTCTTAACTTTTGCAGTCTTTTCGCTGCTCTCTTCCTCTAGCTTATGAACACGCTTGATTAATTCAAGATAATCGTCATGGGTGGCAATTTCGATCGTTTTACCATCCTTAGTTTTAATCCTCGGTATCACGAGAGCAATTTGATCCCCGGACCTTGCTTGTACTGCCTTCTTGACCAACGTCTCCATGGTAATTTCTTCTTTTCCCGCTTGTGTCTTACGTACTAGCCTTTTTTTCTGGCTATCATATTGAAAATCCAGATCCGGATTATTTATAAAATATGTCATCCTCCCTAGAACCAGGTTGCCGGTTTTAGCCTCGATTAAACCCGCATTGTATAGCTCCTGCAATTGGCCTAATAAAGCCCCTAGATCATTTAACTCCAATAATTCGCGGAGATTTTGCCACAAGCCCATAAAATAATGAAGGTCTTTGCCTTCCCTTACGACATGAAACTGTTTCGCAGCCGCCTTATTATTGCCAAAATATTTATAACGACGCACTGCTTCACTGTTGTACGAGTGAAGATCGTCAAAATCTATTTCATTTTTCCCCAAATCAAAGGTCATAAAAGCTATATAAGGTGGCTTGTCATCCTCTGTATTAAGCTTGGGATCTTGATACAGCACACTGAATATATCCTCATCAGCCCAGGCCCGTCCAATCCTGGCTGTTAATAACGGTAAATTCAAACTCTATCACCTCCATCATTGAATATCTACATCTATATAACTCCAACGCCTTTTCCCACTACTCAGGAGTCATCTTGGGGAATTACTTTTACAGGTTTAGATCTACCCCACCACCTCCCAGCATCCAAACCCCTGTGAGTTTTTGCTTCCTAAGCCGGTATCATATGCCACCTTGATTAACTCCGGGTTGCCTTGCAGCCAGTAGATACCGTTATATCCCACGATATACGTACCCTTATAATTGATCACCGCTTTGAAACGCTGCTCCTGATTTCCATTGGGAATGATTTTAAATTCATCATTACTTGGAGGTTCCCCATACAAGATCTGGTATTTGGCCAGCAGATTATAACGGGCGATTTCCTGGAAGCGAGTTTGCCAGGGAGAGTAGTATTCAGTTCGTTTACGGTTGCCTTCTACATTGATGGTCGAATACGCCACACACGGCGAAAGCATTTTTATCTGAACTCGGTCCTGAAAAGCAATTTCTTTTTCCACAGAAATGCTTTTTACTCCAACAACAGTGCTGCCCAGAAAACTCCAATCGGAAGTAATCAGAGTCTCGGCCAGGTCAGTAATGAACGGTTCCAGTGGCGAGGATATTATGAGATGAATGGGAGGACGAAATGCTATGACTCCCTGTTTTCTATACAAAGTAAATGGAGCCAGCAATCTAGAGAAAGTAAATAGCCTGAATTGCTTTCTACCATACGTAAAACCAGTCTGATGTAGGAACTCGCTATACTCGCGATCTCGAAGGTTTTTATAAAGAAACCCCTGTACTATGTGGCTGTAGTGGATGGGAAGAACCAATTCTTTTTCAGCATCTAGTTCGATGTTTATGCGCATTGGTACACCCCCTAGAGGAGCTACTTGTTAATCTATTCTTTTGCAGGCTAAAATTTCCTGCCAGCATTTTCATAAATCTTACAAATTTGTCCATTAGGCATCATTATCTCGTCGACTTCTGTAGACCCATAATAATGCTATTAATTTACTCTAATCGATACTTAGGACAAAACGGTGTCACCAAAAAATTGTTTTTCACCATCAACCAATAATCTTATCTAATACACCAATATATGAAAAATAATTGACATACTCCCATGGTTCCATCTACACTACACATTAATTCATAAAGAGAAAATCGTTCTTATCGATATGGTATGGAAACCCTTTGTCTTGCATCATGAAGATTGTAACTTCCATGCGGTGAAACTCGATGATAAGTCCGAATCCATACTACCCCACTCCCTACCCCCACTACCACAAAGGACAGCTGGTTTATTAACCCAGCTGCCCTTTTCCATATATCGCTATCTTATTTAAGGAATTTACCTGAATCTAATTACTCCGTTATCCCCGCCATTTTCATGGCTCTCCTCTTGAAGTAGTTTAGGTTGTTATTCATGCGCATTACCAATCTCTGTACAGCTGCTGGCCCGCCGCCATGCGATGATTCGGTGGGCACGATGGAGCCCTGGCCGCACAGGTATTCGACCAGGCGCGTGATCCGCACCCTGTTTTCGGTAGAAACATCAGCCCGGCCTTTGAAATACTTGTCTACATATTCAGCTATGTCAGGATTGTCGAAATCCTTCTGGGTAGGAGCGGTGCAGATTATACCTCCGACTATCTCGGTGGCCAATTTGGATGCGGCCCAGACCGCTTCCACCGCCTGCAGTTTGGCCGCATTGGCCAGCATTTCGTCAGGGATATAGGCCCCGGAAGGATGCGCTTTGGCCTTGTAGCCGGCAGCAATCGCGGTCCCATAAGCCAGGGCAGACTGAAAGGACATCTCCACTATCTTATCTCTTATATGGCTCAGCTTGTCGATGCCGTTGTACTCCGCAGCTACAGCAGCCGCCCCATAGGTGAGATCGCAATGCCCGGATTTGCAGGCCGCGGTAGCAATGCGCTGGAAGTTGCCGAAGGTAGATGCCATTACCCCGGCGAACTCGTATTCGCCGCACATGAACACCATTTCATTGGGGATAAAGACATCATTGAAGACTACCAGTGTGGAGCCGTGCACCCCATATTCGGCATTGCCGAAGTCCATGGGGTCAGTGCTCAAAAAACGGCGGGCATTGGGGGCCGGGGCTTCGGCAATGTGAACGATTCCGGGTGCATTGGGCGGAACCGCAAAGGCTAAAGCATAGTCCTTTTCCTCTGCTTTCATAGAGGTGGTAGGAACTACTATGTTGTAGTGAGCCAGGGCTGCTCCTGATTGGTGGGCTTTGGCGCCTCTCACTACGATACCGTCGGGGCGTTTTTCGACCAGGTGCAGGTAAACATCGGGGTCGGCCTGCTGACCGGGGCTTAATGATCTATCCCCTTTAGCATCAGTAACCATTCCGCTGCAGACCAGGTCCTCTTCCTGAACGTGAGTCAGAAACTTTACAAACCGCTGGTGGTAATCAGTGCCGTATTTTTTATCAATATCGCTGGTGATCATATACAGGGTGTTCAAAGCGCCGGTACCGGCGCAGCGGGCACCTACACAGGCGCCGTGGAACGGGGTCAGGAACTTGCTCAGCTCAACCCTTTTGATTAAGTCTTCGGGTGACTGGCAGATATGCAGGAAACGGTTGACCATCTTCCCGGTGAAGGGAGACCTGGCGGTCATAAGGGTTTCGTGCTCGGTTTCTTTTGCCATGCGGTAGGTCAAGGCAATTGAGTTTAAGGTCGGTGCAAAAGTGGGATGGTCAGCTACCTGCTCCACCTTTTCACCGAAGGCATATACGGTGGGGTTCATGGCTCTGATACTGTCCCGGTATTCCTGCTCGGTTTTCATAATTCATCACTCCTTATCTTTTCTCTGAAAGTGCTACATAATCAACACCAGTTAAAGGGGGCCTGATTAAATATCCTTCAAAACAAGGCTGGACACTGATAGTCCCAACATTGAAAAGAACCTTAGGCCTGATTAAACATCCTTCACATCAGGTTCTTTTTCACTGTCCGCTTTGTCCCTGTCAATACTCAGCGCCAGCAATTGTAATGACCGGGCTATGGATTCATGGGCCTTCACAAACCTCCAGACCGCGATAAACAGGATTACTATCCCCCCGAGCGCTATCAACATCGCTATGGTCCACACAATGGAAAAAGCTACACCAATGGCAACGCTATTAATCACGAGATCCCCCCTTTGTGTTATATATTGGCATCTCTTAATGATTTTTCCTGCTAACTCTCGCAATTGCCCGTTCAACGTGCTTTTATATCTACGTACCCCGATTACCCCCGCCCAGGGAAACCCATAGTTTATGCCCAATGGCTGCTGGATTACGCTGTTTAATGGGCCACCCGGTGTATACTTTAGTATTTAATGCTTGAATGTATTGGAACATGTATAATGAACTTAGAAGGAGGGATATGCATGAAATGCCAGGTTTGCGAACAGAACACAGCGCTTCTGTACTGCCAGGGATGCGGGGTGCTGTTGTGTGCTGAATGCTGCTATTTAGATCTGTTCGGTCACGGCTGCGGATGTGTAGTACCCCTATATATGTGCCATAAATGCATTAATGATCCGTCTTTGAACCCATATACAACCTGCGATATGAGCTCCAAGCTGTCTGGATTCCTGCATTGATTGGTCTATAAATTAATATTGACCGGCCACAAAAGCCTTTTGGTCGGAAAAACAGTTAACCGAGAGCCTGAATGACTCTCGGCCATTTTATTTTCAGTAAGGACTACGCTATTTTAAGATGAGGCCTGTTCGCGAATTGAACGGCCTCATCCCGACCATCCTCATTATCTATCCTGCTATTTAAAATAATCATAGAAACCCTTGCCGCTCTTGACCCCATAATGCCCGCCCCGGACCTTTCAGCCAAATTCCGGACAAAATACCGGCATATATTTTTCATGGGCCATCCATTGCCTGGTAAATATTTACTGTCTAAATTTGTTGGAGCATGTATTATAATGAACTCAAGGGAGGGATATACATGAAATGCCAAGTTTGCGAAAAGAATGAAGCAACTCTAAAATGCCAGGGATGCGGGACTCCATTATGTAACAATTGCTGCTATTTTGACCTGTTTGGTCACGGCTGTGGATGTGTAGTTCCCCTGTATATGTGCCATGAATGCATTAATGACCCAGGTGAAAACCCATATACAACAGGTGATATGAGCTTCAAGCTGTCTGGGTAGCTGGGTTGATTTCTGATAATATTAATGCTGGTTGGTCAGATAAACGCCCTATCGTCAGAAAAACAATTAACCGAGAGCTTTATGACTCTCGGTTTTCTTTCTTTACAGGCACCTGGCCTTTCTGTCACCTGGGAAAGACACAACCCTACCTTATACTGTTATACACTGTAAAGGCATCCTTGATGAAAACATAATCACACACACTTTCCAAACCTGAATAATAAATTAAAGAAAGACAGTGTGAACAAAATTCATAATGTCGTGAACCGGACTAATTCCGGCAAAGGCCGGAGACAGGGCTTTTAAGCCCATATTGAAGCCATAGTCGGGTTCAGGCTTAACCGGGGAGGACTAGGATGACTATAGAATCGGAAAGCGAAAACCAGCTGGTTTTGGTAGCAACGGATGAACGGGTGGCAATTGTTACGCTCAACAACCCACCCGCCCATGTGCTGTCGCGGACAATGACGGATGAATTAATCCGGGCTTTCGAAGATTTAAGGAGATTGGATTTGGCTGCAG
>LFRM01268033.1_pt2 | contig 31939 bp, 35 predicted proteins | sample 618341 | NCBI WGS metagenome assembly LFRM01 (sample SAMN03654438, study PRJNA283298) | anaerobic digester metagenome | isolation source: pool of bioreactors CSTR01a, CSTR02a, and CSTR03a thermophilic anaerobic... | place: Denmark: Kgs. Lyngby | collected 2014-05-21 | reverse complement strand
GTTAGGCGGCGTGGGTTTCTTTCAACCCACCGGCTCAGCAGACATGCTGGGCGAACGAAAAAACCGGCACCTTTACATGTGCCGGTTTATTAACTTTATCTTATCAATGATTTTTTCTAACAAAACACTACAAATAACCAAGGGGGTTGGTATGGTGTCCGTTGATGCGGACTTCAAAGTGGAGGTGGGGGCCTGTGCTATTACCGGTGCTGCCCACATAAGCAATAACCTGCCCCTGGCCTACTCTGCTGCCGCTGCTTACAGCAAAACCTGAAAGATGGGCATAAAGTGTGGAGATGCCTCCCCCGTGATCAACTACTACTGTATTCCCATAGCCGCCCATCCAACCAACATAGATAACTGTTCCCCCATCAGCAGCTTTAACTGGAGCACCGTGGGGAGCTCCGATATCGATCCCGGTATGCATGGAGTATGTTCCATAAATAGGATGGATCCTCATACCGTATCCGGAGGTGATGGGCCCTGCAGCCGGCCAGATCATACTGCCATTTCCCTGAGGTGGAGACGGATTGGGGTTTTTAGACTGATACTGCTGGATAATCTGGGTCAGCTTCCTGGAGGACTCTTCCAGCTCTTTAATAGCACGCTCACAGGCCGCTTTGTCAGCCTGCAGCCGTTTCAAAGTATCTTCTCTCTCCTGGCTGCGTGCAGCCAGGGTGTTCTGTTTAAGTTCTGTTGCCCTTTTAAGAGAAAGGACCTGTTCCTTTTTCTCCTCCAGTTCCCGCTTCTTTCTGGCAAGCTCATCACGCTCTGCAGCGGTTTCCTTGACAAGTTTCGCATCATTTTCCATCAAACGCTTCAAGAAATCCAAGCGTGTGAGAAAATCGCTCATACTGGTGCTGTCCAGCAGCACTTCAAGGTAAGACAGTTTTCCCTGCATATAGATATCCCGCAGGCGCTTGTTAAGGATCTCGGTTTTCACCTGAAGAGCTTCCTCTTTTTCCTGGAGAACTGATTCCAACTCACCTATGGACTGCTGCAGTCTGGAAATGTCGTGCTCATACCGCTCCAAGTCGCTGGATATTTGTGCAATATCCTGTTCGATACTGTCAAGCTCCTTGACAATATCCTGCTGCTTTTTAACATTTTCACGCAACTGTTGTTTGCGCTCTTTCAGCTGGCTGTTGACCTCAGACAACTCCTCTTTCTTCTGCTCCAGAGTCGATGCCAGCCCTGGTGCCATCTGACAAAAGATCAACACCATTCCCAGCAAAAGGCTGAAAATAATCTGTGGAACTCTCCTCCTCATCCTAACCCCCTCATTAATCACTAAATTTGCATCCACTTATAGCTCAACAATAGCAACAACATGATAGCTATACTCTCTTAAACACGCAGATAACGGCGCACGGAAATCGTACTCCCAACTGCTCCCATAACAATGCCCACGACTAAAAGGCCTTCGAAAATCCTAAGCAATACTTCTGTACTGCTCACCAGCGGCAGAAACGTTATTGTTTCCTGTATTTTCGCTATCAGTGCCCCATAGGAAAAATAGAGAACCACCACCGCCAGCAAAGCACCAAAGAAACCAAGAATAATGCCTTCCAGAAGGAAGGGCCAGCGCACAAACCAATCAGTAGCGCCTACATATTTCATAATGTTGATCTCCCGCCTCCTGGCAAATATGGTCAAACGTGTGGTAGTGGCGATCAGGAAAATTCCGCAGAGCCCCAGCAATGTTATAAGCAAAAGGCCGACAATGCGAACCCAATTGGTAAGGCTGAATAACTTCTTTACAAAATCCTGGCCTCCATAACGCACACTTTCCACACCAGGTAGGTCTTCAATTTCAGCTGCGATTGTATTTACTTCATGTGGATCGCTAATCTTGACCTTAATTGCATCAGGAAGAGGGTTCTGCTCACCAACATTCTCATCCAGTTCGTCTCCGCCACCCAATTGCTTCACCAGTGATTTCAAAGCTTCATCCCGGGGAATAAAGGTAGTCTCTTTCACCCCGGATATTCTGCCGATTACCGGCTCCAAAGCAAGAGCATCCTCTTCTGCAAGGTTTTGTTTCATATAAACCATGATTTCGATATCAGATTCAATTGTTTTGGCTATCTCATTGGTGTTGATTACCAGCAGCATGCCCACCCCCAAAACAAAAAGGGATATGGCGGTGGTTCCGACTGCTGCGAAATTCAACAAACTGTTCCTTTTTAGGGAACGACCGACCTCCTGAAAAATGTAAAAAGCCTGTCTAAGTAATAGCATTTGCATATACACCCCGGTGCTCATCCCGCACTATCTTCCCGCTCTCCAGGGCAATAACCCTCTGGCGCATAGAATCGACAATTTCTTTGGCATGTGTTGCAATAATTATTGTGGTACCCTGATCGTTGATCTCCTGAAAACATTCCATGATTTCCCAGGATGTATCGATATCCAAGTTCCCGGTTGGCTCATCAGCGATAATAGTTGATGGTTTATTAACCAATGCTCGGGCAATGGCGGTTCTTTGCTGTTCCCCGCCCGACAGCTGAGGAGGATAATTATCCATCCGTTTGCCCAGCCCCACCATCTTAAGCACTTCAGGCACCCGCTTCTTAATCTCTGATCGTCTGGCACCAACCACCTGCATAGCAAAAGCCACATTTTCATAAATGGTGCGGTCCGGCAGCAGGCGGAAATCTTGAAAAACCATACCGATCTGCCGGCGCAGATGGGGTACGTCCCGCCTTTTCATTCTAAGGATACTGCGTCCGCTTATGTAGATCTGCCCTTTGGTGGGCAGCTCCTCTCTAAAAATCAGCTTGATCAGCGTTGATTTTCCTGCTCCGCTTGGTCCTACGATAAAAACAAACTCCCCTTTTTCGATCTGCAGGGATACCCCCTGGAGGGCTTTAACTCCGTTGGGGTAAACCTTTGATACATTGAAAAAGCTGATCACTCAACCACCTCAACACAATAATTCGAAAATTTACACAAAAAGAAAACAACTTCCCTTCATGGAAGTTGTTTTCGACAAAAAATTTAGATATCCTTTTAATTTTGTAAAAAATAAATAAATTCCTCAAATTGTATTTACTGGTTAACAGGCCATTCTACTTTTTTCGCTCTGCAGCCTTTTTTATTGCATTAACAACACTGTCTGTGTTCAACTGAAAAGCAGTTAACAGCTCATCAGGGCTTCCCGATTCGCCAAATCGATCCGTGACCCCTACACGGATCACAGGAACCGGATAGTCTTCTCCCAGAACCTCAGCCACAGCGCTGCCCAATCCACCGTAAATGGAATGCTCCTCAGCGGTAACAACAGCCCCTGTCTTCTTTGCCCATTTCACTATCGTCCCACGATCCAGGGGTTTGATAGTGGAAACATTGACAACAGCCACCTCAAGCCCTTCTGCATCCAGAACAGATGCAGCCGCTAAGGCCTTATGCACCATGATCCCTGCAGCAAAAACCACTGCGTCTTTGCCCTCCCTGAGAACCGCTGCCCTGCCCAATTGAAACCGATAGTCATCCCCCAAAATAACCGGTACAGCAGGACGCCCCAGTCTGATGTAACAAGGACCCCTCATCTCAACGGCAGCGGTTACCGCCTGTGCGGTTTCCACAGCATCTGCAGGTACGATAACAGTCATGTTGGGAATGGTGCGCATTAAAGAAATATCTTCAATAGACTGATGGGTGGCTCCATCTTCACCGACCGTAATCCCGGCATGACTGGCGATGATCTTTACATTCAACCCTGGGTAAGCGATGGCATTGCGTACCTGATCATAAGCCCGTCCTGTAGCAAAAACAGCGAAAGTGCTGGCACAGGGTATTTTACCTGCCAGTGCTAATCCGGCTGCGGTTCCCATCATATTTTGTTCTGCGATACCCATCTCAAAAAAGCGTTCCGGATAATGCTTAGCAAAATCACTGGTCTTTGTTGATTTGGATAGATCGGCATCGAGCACCACCAGTTCCGGATAACGCCGGCCCAATTCCACCAACACCTTACCATATGCATCACGTGTAGAAATTTTTTGCTCCAACACTTATTTCCTCCTTATAAAGGTCAACTTTCCGCACCGATCTCTTCCAGTGCCTGGCCTGCCAGTTTTTTATCAGGGGCTTTACCATGCCAATCCACCATCCCTTCCATAAAGGAAACACCCTTCCCTTTAATTGTGTGGGCAATAATCATGGAAGGTTTGTCATTAACTCTCTGTACCCAGTCAAAAGCTGTCAGCAGATCGCGGAAATCGTGTCCATCTACCTCCCGTACTTCCCAACCAAAAGCTCGCCATTTATCGGGCAATGGGAGAGGGGACATAACTTTTTCGATGGGTCCATCGATCTGCAGGCCGTTGTAATCAAGAATAGCGGTCAGATTACCAGCCCTGTAATGGGCAGCAGCCATTGCAGCCTCCCAGACCTGTCCCTCCTGGCTCTCTCCGTCACCCAGCAAAACATAAACCCGGTAATCACGCTGATCAAGTCTCCCTGCCAGAGCCATTCCCAGCCCAATCGATAATCCCTGCCCTAAAGACCCAGTTGATGCCTCAACACCGGGCAGCATTCCCCAGGCCGGGTGTCCCTGTAAACGGCTTCCCAATTTCCTAAGAGTCAGCAGTTCATCCACAGGGAAAAAGCCGCGCTCTGCCAGAGCGGCATACAATAAGGGTGCCGCATGTCCCTTGCTCAAAACAAACCGGTCCCGGTCCTGCCATAGAGGTTCTTCCGGTCTTAACCGCAGAACATTAAAATACAGAGTTGTCACAATTTCCACACTGGAGAGACTCCCCCCTGGGTGGCCTGATCCCGCCTCGGCCAGCATGCTTATTATGTCTTTTCTAATAGTTTTTGCCTTCGCTTCAAGTTCCCTTATCAGTTCTTCCTGTGGTTCTGTCATCAATTTGCCTCCTTACCTGGTATTTTTCCCCCATAATCCTTAAATCCCTCACCTAACACCTCATGTGCATCTGTGATAAAAACAAAGGCCCGGGGATCTATATCATAGATTAAATCCTTGAGACGGCTTTCCTCAGTCTTCCCCACCACACAGAGGAGAAGTGGGTGTTCTTCTCCGGTAAACATCCCTTTGCTCTGCAGTGCGGTAACCCCACGCCCCAACTCCCGGAAGATGCCTTGAGTTACCTCTTCTGAACGATCAGTAATTATAAACGCGGCTTTTGCAAAACTGATCCCTTCCTGAACCAGGTCAATAGTCTTGCTGGTGATCAAAAGAGATAAAAGAGCATAAAGGGCCAGTTCCGCATTAAAAAATATTCCGGCCAGACTGATCACAACAAAATCAGCTCCCAGCAAGCCCTGCCCTACTGTCACAGGAAAATATTTATGAAGCAAACGGGCGACCAGATCTGTGCCACCGCTAGTCCCACCTGCTCTGAGAACAATTCCTATGCCCAGCCCCGATAAAATACCGCCATATATAGCCGCCAGAATAACATCTCTGGTCATTATCGGCACCAGGTTATTTGTTAGCTCTACAAAAACCGAAGTAAGCAGTGCCCCAAAAATACTTCTGACAAAAACCTGCCCCCCTAATTCCCGAAAGGAAAGGAGGAACAGAGGAATATTTAATGCCAATAGCATCCAACCCACCGGTATTTTCAGCAGATGATAGGTAATGGTAGCCAGCCCGCTTACCCCACCTGCGGCAATTTTGTTAGGCACCAAAAAAATATTGAGGGCCAGTGCGATTATCAAAGAGCCCACAGCTATTGAAATATAAGCTGTAATCAGTTTTCGCCAGCGCAAAGATTTCCACCCCGTTCAAAATGTTCCACAGCCTCAATTTTTATTGTTGCCAGAAAGGGGCTTTTTCAGCCTATGGATGCCTTGTCAAAATTTCTCCGTTTTGCATGGCTATTCCTGCCCCTTTCGACAAATATCATAACATGGTTTTTGTCCCAATTAAAAAAGCCCCGAGTTGTAAAAAGGTCCCGAGGCTGTAAAAGCAGAGCGATTTATTTATTTCTAGCATAACGGAGGTAGGCTTCAATAAAGGGATCTATTTCCCCGTTCATCACCCCTTGGATGTTTCCCACCTCTACCCCTGTTCTATGGTCCTTCACCAGTGTGTAAGGTTCAAAAACATAAGAGCGGATCTGGTTACCCCAGGCGATTTCCCTCTGTTCACCTCGCAGTTTGGCCAATTCCTCCTCCTGTTTCTGCCTTTTTAAATCAAGCAAACGGGAACGCAGCATATTCATAGCCCGCAGCCTATTGGCAAGCTGGGATCGTTCGCTCTGGCACTGGACAATAATCCCTGTGGGAAGATGGGTAATGCGGACCGCAGAATCTGTTTTATTAACATACTGACCACCGGGCCCACTGGCTCTGTATGTATCCATGTGCAAGTCATCTGGATTGATCTCAACCTCATTATCCTCCTCCACTTCTGGAACCACATCAACTGATGCAAAAGATGTATGACGCCTTCCGGAGGAATCAAAGGGAGATATCCGCACCAAACGGTGCACCCCCCGCTCAGCCTTCAGGTTACCGTATGCATAAGGACCTGATACTAGGATGGTTACACTTTTAATCCCCGCCTCTTCCCCGGGGAGGTAATCCAGCACTTCCACCTGAAAACCATGCTGCTGTGCCCAGCGTCCATACATGCGCAAGAGCATATCAGCCCAATCCTGAGCTTCGGTTCCTCCTGCCCCAGCATGTAGGGAAACCAGCGCGTTTCTTTTATCATGGGGATCTGTGAATAAAGTCTCCTGTTCCCATTTTTTTATAGCCTTTGAAAGCCTGAAAAGCCCAGCATCCAATTCCGATGCCAGTTCAGGATCCTCTGATTCTTCACTTAATTCCAGCAGCACTTTCAGCTCTTCTATTTCTTCACTGATCTGGTTATATTTGTTCAAATCATCTCTGAGTGCAGAGGCCTCTTGGAGGATTTTTTTTGCCTGCTCTGGCTGATTCCAAAAATCAGGCACAGATGCATTTTTCTCTATCTCTGACAGCTTGCTCTGTTTAGCCTCCAGGTCAAAGAGAACCCCTCAATTCTTGAAATTTCTGCTCCAGTTCGTTCAATTCTCTTCTGTAATCACCCAGCATAACATCACCTCTATTCATCTACAAGAAAGCGGCGTTTTTTCATCAGCTCTGCTTGTAACCGTGCTTTATGGTAGTTTTCAGCAATACTTCCTCCAATGCCATACCCGGCTCTCACCTGAAAACCGGTTTTTAACTTAATAACTTCAGCCACCCTTTCCGCCATCTTATTGAGTACAGCAGAATCCTCAACCCTCGTTATAACCGCGTACTCATCCCCTCCGATGAGGGCAACCATATCTCTTTCTCTGAGTCCCCTGTTGACCCGCACCATATTTCTTATCAACTGCAAAATCGAAGCCTTCATATTTTGGACCTCATATTCGGTATGCATTTTTACAAAACTGCCGAAAGCTTTCAAATCAAAAAGAATCACCGATTCATTTCCATTGAGAGATGTCCCCAGCGCATCCAACCGGGGGTCTTTATTATCTGTTATTCCAATCACCAGATCACGGACAACCTCATATTCGATCTGCTGAGGCTCCAGACCCAAACCAGAAAACCCCCGAAATTTTCTCTCTATAGCACACAATTGATCTAGGATGGCTATCACCTGTGCCAGGTTGCCTCCTGGGGCTGCATACTGTACAGGATTATAATGAAAAATGTCAAGTTTGACCATACTGCTGAGTTGAAGACTGTCACCAAGAAGATTCAAAGTCCGCGGCCTGATCTTCACATGGTGATGCAATGCAACAGCTTCAAGTACCCTGATTGAACAGTGATATTTTTTTGCTATCAGGTAGCTGGCAGCAATATGGTCGTGAAAGGGAACCATCCACTCTGCCCAGTTCATTCCCGGATAATGGCGCAGAAAATCAGGAGCACTGCCCTTTGTCACCATTGAAGAATCAAAATAACGGTCATCGACTTCCTTTCCCTTGCCAACATCATGAAAGATAACTCCTAACACCAGTTCGTTTTTGGAAATCTTCAATTTCTCAAAAACACTATCCGGTATCGAGGCGGCTATTTCTAACATACGAATAACATGGTGCAGTTGGTTTTCTCCGGCTGATATGATTTCGGAAAGGGATAACAGTTCCTTAACTTTATATAGACTTTCCAGATAAGGGGTAATCTCGGGCTTGATCACAGACAACAGGGTTTTATAAAAACATTCTTTTTGATAGAACACACCATGATCATTAAAGCCATCACTTTTTGCCCTTCCCTCTCCAATCATGATGGCGGTTTTTTCCAAAAGGAACACCTCCATAGCCTGAGGTCAATCCTGTCTTCCACAGCACCTTTTATACTTTCTACCACTTCCACAGGGACAGGGGTCATTCCTTCCTATCTTTTTTCCTACTCTCACTGGTGTTCGCTCTCCATTATCTCCGTAATTTTCGGCAACATGTTTTACTCGCTGCTCCTGCTCCTGCGGCACTACACGTACTTTATAAAGGTAACGGACAACATCCTCCTGGATACCCTCGATCATCTCCTGGAACATGTTATAAGCCTCAAATTTATATTCCACAAGCGGATCCTTCTGCCCGTAGGCTCTTAGCCCAATACCAGTGCGCAGTTGATCCATGGCATCCAGGTGATCCATCCATTTGTTATCAACAACCCTCAGTAGAATAAATCTCTCCAAATCACGCATCATCTCGGTACCCAGTTCCTCTTCCCGGGCCTGCCAGTGTTCCATCGCTTCCTCATACAGTCTGTCCTTTATCTCTTCTCTGGTACCGAGTTCCTGAAGCTCATCAACAGATACTGCCCCTGTGCGCAGAAAAGCCTGTTCCCCATAATGGATAAGGCCTTCTAAATCCCACTCTTCAGGATACTTCCCTTCTGCGGTATAGCGCTCCACAGCACTATCAATAACCCTGGAAATCATCTCCTGCAGCGACTCCCTCAGGTCCTCACCCATCAACACACGGCGGCGCTGGCCATAAATTACCTCCCGTTGCTGGTTCATCACATCATCATATTCCAGCACATGCTTACGCATCTCAAAATTGCGGTTTTCTACCTTTTTCTGTGCGGACTCGATAGAACGTGTCACCAGAGGGTGTTCCACAGGAACACTATCATCCATTCCCAGCTTATCCATGATACCGCTTATGCTGTCAGAACCAAAAAGCCGCATCAGGTCATCTTCCAAAGAAACATAGAAGCGTGAAGAACCGGGATCCCCCTGCCGCCCTGCCCGGCCCCGCAGCTGGTTGTCAATGCGCCTGCTCTCATGGCGTTCAGTACCGATGATATGCAGTCCCCCAAGGGCAACCACCTTTTCATGTTCTGCATCTGTCTCCTTTTTATGTTTTGCCACCAGTTTGCGGTACTCTTCACGTACAGAGGCCACCTCCTCAGTGGATGGTCTTCCGTATTCAGATGCTTCCGCTACTATCTCAGGCGCAACACCCCTGGCCAGCAACTCTTCCCTGGCCATGAACTCCGGGTTTCCCCCCAGGATAATATCAGTTCCTCTTCCTGCCATGTTGGTGGCTATGGTCACCATCCCAATCCTGCCTGCCTGGGCAACTATTTTTGCCTCCTGTTCATGAAACTTGGCATTTAGCACCTGGTGGGGAATCCTCATTTTATTCAGTAATTTGCTTAAATACTCCGACTTTTCAATAGAAATGGTGCCCACCAGGACCGGCTGTCCCCGTTGATAGCACTCAGCGATCTCCTCCACCACTGCTGCAAATTTACCCTGTTCAGTGCGATAAATGGCATCGGGGTAATCGTGCCGGATCATCGGCCTGTGTGTAGGGATCACCACCACATCCAAGCCGTATATCTTGCGGAATTCATCCTCCTCTGTGGCTGCGGTACCGGTCATACCGGCCAACTTCTCATACATCCGGAAATAGTTCTGGAAGGTAATAGTAGCCAGAGTCTGGGACTCCCGCTCAATACGCACCCCTTCCTTGGCTTCAATGGCCTGGTGCAGCCCCTCACTGAATCGCCTGCCGAACATTAGGCGCCCGGTGAATTCATCTACAATAATCACCTGCCCATCTTTGACCACATAGTCCCGGTCCCGCTTCATCAGGGCATGGGCGCGCAAACCCTGGTAAACATGGTGGGCCAGTTCCAGATTATCTTCATCGGAGAGATTCTGCACACCTAAAAGTTCCTCTACCTTCTTGGTTCCCTCTTCTGTCAGGGCAGCAGTATGGAGCTTTTCATCCACCTGATAATCCTTATCCTTTTTCAACTTGGGAATAACCCGGGCAATCCTGTAATATAGATCAGTTGGTTTATCAGCCTGTCCGGAGATGATCAAAGGTGTCCTGGCTTCATCGATTAAAATGCTGTCTACCTCATCCACAATAGCGTAATTAAGGACTCGCTGGACCATCTCCTGGCGATGCATTGCCATATTATCCCTTAAATAATCAAAACCGAATTCATTATTGGTGCCGTAGATAACATCGGCATTATAGGCTTTTCTACGCTCCTCTGCGGTCAACCCGTGGACTATTAAACCAACATTAAGCCCCAGAAAGCGAAAAATACCTCCCATCCACTCACTGTCCCGTTTAGCCAGATAATCGTTTACAGTAACAATATGTACTCCCTTACCGGTCAAGGCATTCAGGTAAGCAGGCATCGTCGCCACCAGCGTTTTTCCTTCACCTGTTTTCATTTCAGCAATTCTGCCCTGGTGCAGCACAATGCCGCCCATCAACTGTACATCATAGGGACGCATCCCCAAAACCCTAAAGGATGCCTCCCTGACTACCGCAAAGGCTTCGGGGAGTATTTCATCAAGTGTTTCTCCCTGAGCTATTCGCTCTTTGAACTCATCAGTTTTTGACCGGAGGGCATCATCGGTGAGTGATTTAATCTCAGGTTCCCATGAATTTATTATATCAACAATTTTTTTCAACCGTTTCACTTCACGTGCATTATCGTCAAACAGATTTTTTAGCGCATTAAGCAATTGCTACACCCTCTTTCTCCCAATCCTTTTCATTTTAACACCTCTTACCCCCCCTGACAACATCGATACACTGTGATAAAAAAGACCCCTACTATTAGGGGTCCTCATATCTTGCCTATTTAATTATCTAAAACAGCTTGCTAATACTAGTACTCCGGTTCAATGAGGCCGTAGTTTCCGTCCTTTCTTTTATAAACTACATTGGCCTGACCGGTTTCGGCATTACTGAACACAAAGAAATCGTGACCGAGTAAGTTCATCTGCAATATCGCCTCATCGACCGGCATCGGCTTGATGGGGAAGTGCTTTGTTTTCACAATGATACGCTCATCTTTTTTGGTATCATCTCCCATTTCGGTGATCAGATCTTTAAGACCCTGATGGCGCAGTTTACGATAGAGTTTGGTGCGGTATTTGTGTATCTGTCTTTCCAGCTTTTCTGCTACCAGGTCCACTGCCTCATAATAATTCTCCCTGCTCATTTCTTCGCCCCGCAGAATAATACCGCCATTGAGAGGGATCGTGACTTCCACAGAATAGCTGTCACTTACTGTTGAAACAGATACCTGTGCTTCCTGGATGGAATCAAAATACCGGGTTAACTTTGATAACTTCTTTTCAACATAATTCTTGAGGGAATCACTTACTGGAACATTCTTACCCCGAATAGTGATCTGCACCTGACATCCACCCCCCATAAAAATTTTTCCTGCATTTTATATTATTCCCCAATCCGCTGAAAAATCCTGCATCTCAAATCAGCAAATTGAGGAGAAGAAAAGAGCTCCATAAATTGGAGCCCCTTGATACCTGTTAATAAATCCAAGATTGGGAAATCTATAATTTAACAACCTTAGAAGCCTGAGGTCCACGAGCACCTTCCACAATGTCAAATTCTACCCGCTGACCTTCTGCTAAGGTTTTGAAACCCTCCTCTTGAATTGCTGAATAATGAACAAAAACATCTCCACCTTCATCACATTCGATGAAGCCATATCCCTTCTCCTGGTTAAACCATTTAACCTTACCCTGCATTACGCTGCATTCCTCCTAAAATGATATCCTCGTGTCTGTCCAGGATCTTCCCAGCCTCACGAAGTAGTTAAAGCATAACACAAAAGATGATCACTGTCAATAAAAAATAGATTAACTGGAAGTGTCTGCAAAATGCAAAAACTCATCTTTCAATATTGACAGTTATCATCCCCAGCGGAAAAAGTCTGTTATAGATAGATGTCGAAAAAACCCTTGGCGAAAGGCCCGGATTATTCCCAAACCTGTGGACAATGTGGATAAGTCTGTTCATAACCCGCATTTTAAGCCAAATCCGGTGTGGATGAAGCTGTGGATGTGTGCCTTTTTGTCGGAATATACCATATAATTCCCTTATTTTGTCATAAATTAATGATTCTAATCAAAGTGTTCCAAAACAACCTCAGCAATATTAGTGGCATGATCACCAATGCGCTCCAAATTGCTGATAATATCTAGGAAAATAACACCGGAGGAGGGGTAACAGATCCCCTTGTTCAAACGGCTCATATGGCTTGCCCGCAGCTTCTTTTCCATCTGGTCGATCAGCGAGTCATCCTCAATTACCCTGCGGGCTTTTTCTTTATCTTCTTCACGCAGCGCATCCAGTGCATTCTTATGAGCCTTAGAGACAATATTGTACATCCCTTCTAATTCCTTTAAAGCATATTCACTGAAAGGTAGGTTCTCATCAATCCTTGCCTGAGCCAACTCTGCAATATTCACAGCATGGTCTCCGATCCTTTCGAAATCTTTAACACAATGTAAAAGACCTGTATGCCTGCCTGACAGCTTCTGTGTCAAACCTTTCTGTGAAAGCTTGGCCAAATAGAAAGTGATTTCTGTTTCCAGTGTATCGGTCATCTCTTCATCCTCATATGCTGACTTCAGCAGTTTTTCATCCTTTTTATAGAACCCCTGAATTGCGCTTTCCACACTTCTCCCAGCTACAATAGCCATCCTTATAATCTCTTTCTTTGCCAGGGACAGAGCTACAGCCGGTGTGTCAAACATCCTTTCATCCAGGTAGATTGGACCCTTTTCCTCGATTGTAACTGTTCCCGGCACGATTTTTTCAATAAATTTTGCGAAAAGCCCAACAAAAGGCAGGAAAAGACATGTATTTAAAACATTAAATGAGGTATGGGCATTGGCAATAAGCCTGGCAGGCTGGTCCGGGGAAATAGCGATTACAAATTCTTTGAACCAGGGAAGAAAGATTAAAAAAATGATTGTACCTGTGACATTGAACATCACATGAGCCAGTGCAGACCTTTTAGCATTCAGATTGGTCCCAATACTGGCTAAAACAGCGGTTATACATGTCCCGATATTGTCACCAAAAAGAACCGGCACAGCCGCAGAAAAGGTGATGATATCCTGGTTTGCCAGGGCGATAAGCATACCGATGGTCGCAGAACTGCTCTGAATAATACAGGTAGTAAGTATCCCAACCAGTACACCCAGCAGCGGATAACGGGAAAAACTAGCTATAAACTCTAGAAATGCCGGACTGTCCCGTAATGGAGCTACAGCGGTTGACATCACATCAAGTCCCAAAAAAAGCAGTCCAAGTCCAAGAATAAACTGCCCTATATGGAGATAGATTCGTCTTTTGCTGAAGAAGTAAAAACAAAATCCTACAGCAATAATCAAAAAAATAAAATCCGATAATTTAAAGGCGATAATCTGTGCAGTAATAGTTGTACCGATATTCGCCCCCATAATTATGCCGATCCCTTGCTTCAAAGTCATCAATCCGGCATTAACAAATCCGACAACCATAACTGCGGTAGCACTGCTGCTTTGAATGAGAGCGGTAGTGAAAGCCCCCACTAAAACAGCGATCACCGGATATTTTGTTACACGCTCCAGTATCTTTCGGATTCTATCACCGGCAATCTTCTGGAGACCTTCACCCATAATCTTCATACCGTACAGAAATAATGCCAAGCCGCCCAATAATCCGAAGATTACTAAATGCAAATAATACGCACTCTCCTTTTGGCCCAACATACCCCCATCTACTGATTCGACAGACTGTTTTCTTTCCCTGCAGAAAAATTTTATCTCTTTTGGCCCAAAATATTTCTTATCTTCTGTAAAAACCGGTATAAACACCGTTGAAGCTGTAAGACTAATAAATAAATAGTAATCAAAGGAGGATAAAAATAAAAATGGATATTAAGACATTTGACCAATGGATAAACACTCTATCCACTGCACTGACTGCTGGACATAAAGCCGGCCTCTCTTCAACCCAAATCCAAAACTCGGCAAAAATCTTGGGGGATTACCTGGCCAGCAATGTGGTCCCTGATGCCCCGGAAAACAAACTGCTCAAAGAACTGTGGGAACATGGGAATGACCAGGAAAGACAAAGCCTGGCCAATATGATGGTGAAAATGGTGGAAGCAAAAAAATAACAATATACAAACTAGACCCCCTTTATGTGGGGGTCTTTTATTTATTAATATACAGATTTACAGAATAATAAATCAAACTACCGGACAATTAAAACAGCTTTTCATCCCTATTATACTGGAGTCGGGTTTTCGCACAGAATGGCCATGAAGCAGTTGCTGCACTTCCCTCAACAGATCTACCGCAGTATAGGGCTTTGGTAGAAAAGGGTACTCCTGCCGTAACATCTTTCCCATACCTATCCAGTTATCAGAGTATCCGCTTACTAACAGCACCTTCAGATCAGGTTTTTTCTCTCTGAGTTGACCGGCAAGGACAAAACCCCTGGCATCGGGAAGCACAAGATCACTTATCAACAAATCAAAATCATTTTTTTCAAAAAGCTCTAGTGCTTCACTTGCTCTTCTGCACATAGATACCCTATAACCATTTTCTACCAGCACCATTCGGGTTAAGTCCAACACATCGGGATCATCCTCAACCAGCAGGATTTTTTCTCCTTTTCCACAGTAGGCTCTATGCTCTCCACTGCTTACCCTGGACCGGAACAAAATATTATCCGCGGCAGGAAGATATACATTGAATGTAGTACCTTTTCCCAGGGTGCTCTGGACATCAATCCAACCTCCGTGTGCCTTTATAATATTATCAACAACTGTCAAACCAAGCCCTGTTCCTTTCCCCAACCCCTTGGTTGTGAAAAAGGGATTGAAAATCTGCGACATGATATTATCCTCCATACCTGTACCTGTATCGCTGACTGATAAACAAACAGCTTTCTTTGAATGCTCTCCTTGATCAATAACTATATTTTTTGTCGTAACAACTATCATCCCACCATGAGGCATGGCATCTCTGGCATTTAATATTAAATTTACTATTACCTGTTCGATATTAGCTGCATCAGCATTGATCGACCAGAGATTTTCAGCAAGATGATAATAAATCGTTACATCTTCTCCGATCATCTGTTTTAGCATTTTTTGCAAATCCTTTAAGTTTTTATTGAGATCATGCAGATCTTTTGTAGGCTCTTTGTGCCTGCTGTAAAGCATCAACTGGCGATTTAGCCGGGAAGTTTTCTCAACAGCCTGACCTATTTTGGAACGAATAAAACCAAATGAATCATCTTTGGCATAGAGGTCCAGATATGCCTGAATAACTGTTAGCTGATTGTTAATTTCGTGAGCCATGCCACTAGCAAGCTTTCCCACAATCTCCATCTTTTGGACACGATACAGCTGCTGCTGAGTGATCTCTTCAGCGATCTTCCTTTCGGTAATATCATAAAATGTCACCAAAACAACCTGTTTGCCATTAATCACAACACCCCCACAACTGAGAATAACCCATTTTACCTGATTATCCTTGGTGAGGATTTTTATTTCCTGCTTGTCAGCACTTATACTGCCCCCTGTCGCATCCTTCTCATAAAACTGACGGTGTTCGGGGTGAATAAGTTCCCAAAATTTCATGTTTAACAGCTCATCCCTGCTGTACCCGGTAACTTTTTCCGCTGCCAAGTTGGCATAGCTTATCTTATCATCCTCAATAATACAAAAACCGCAGGCAGCTGTTTCTGAGAGCACGCGAAATTTCTCTTCACTGTCCCGCAGTGCCTGTTCTGTTTTTTGATGCTGAATAGTCTCGATCACCTCACAGCGGCCATCTTTGTTAAAGATGGCAAACTCATGGCAGTTCACCACATCAATAACATGAGAGGCACTGCAGAGAGGGATAGAATAGGTACATAAAATAATAACCGGCATCCCTTCGGTGGCCTTAGATATAGCTGTATCATACTCCAAAAAACTCCCCCAGTCTTTTTCATCAAGCCAGGCTGTATTACCTGTAGCACGCAGACCATCAAACCCCCGGGAAATAGCATTTTCCATTCTTTCAATCCAATCATTTATTAGGTTTGTTAAATACAATTTTCCATTGCGCAAATACCAGTTGGTATAAGGTACAATCTCAATCTGGCCATTGGCCAGATAATAACCAAAATTGGGTATGGTGCTGCGCGCCGCTTCCATGGCTTCCTGTTCATTGAGAGGGTCGGAAACAACCCAGTTACAAAACTCATTACTCTCAAGCCCTGCTTTTAAATATGGCATTACTATATTGAGCAAATCCCGTTTTGTCTGGTAAAAACTGCAGAGATGTGTGCCCCACGGAATATCACCGATTATGTCTATACCAGAAACTCTCAGGTTTCTTCCCACTCAATAATTCCCCCCTTTTTGTAACCAAAAGGCAGCAGGTGGATAATAACATCCCTTCAAGAGCTTTACCCTCCAGATCAGTTAATATATACTTCTTTAATATACTTTCTGTTTAACTGCGAAAATACCTTTGATGAAAATCAACAGAATAAGTCGATATTTGATCAAATAATGTAACTATTTGGTGTTATCTTTTTTATAATACGTTTCTATAACTATTATTATATGATACCATTATCTTCCAAAATAAAATTTACCAGGGTGCTCAGGGTAATAAGTGAGGATAACTGCTTCAGTCAGGTTTCAAATAAAAAATGGCTTCCAGATTTGGAAACCATCATACTAAATTTGTATATAAATAATAATTTATCTAACACCAGACCCTCTTTGGAAGTGTGCCCTTTGTACAGATTTTTTACCGCAGCCGGGACAGCATAGCTTCCTACCTTTTTTTTCAGGCTGAACTGCAAATTCCCTGCCGCAGGTGGAGCAGCGGTAACTTTCTGTATACAGAATATACTCCCCACCCTCTATGCGGAGAGCTTTACCATTCACCAATGCTTCAGCGATCTTTTCTCTGGCAGCATAAAGAACACGCTGAAAGGTTGTCCGGGCAACCCCCATCTTTTCAGCACACTCTATCTGTTCTAACCCTTCCAAATCCTTAAGACGGAGCGCCTCAAATTCTTCCACAGTAAGCTTCACTTCATCCAGTTCTCTCAAAGGAATTCCCGCAGGCTTATAATAAGTAACTGGGGGCAAACTCTCCACACAGCACTTTCTCCTTTTCCTTGGAATAACAATCACCCCTTGGTTGATACCCTGATTATCCATGCATATGCCATATTAATTTTATAATACTTAATAGAAAAAACAAAGGGTTCTAAAACAGCTGCTATTGTACTCACCATTTTTAAACACCGCTGCCGGGGTTGCCAATCTTATATTTTTGTTTTAATATGTGAAAAAAATGTCACATGGGGGTAATTATGTTGCGGGTCGGTGCTGCTCAAACTTTTATAACAGATCAAGTGGAAACCAACACAGAAACTGTGCTGCTGATGGCGGAAAATGCTGCCCGAATGGGTGTCCAACTCCTAGTCTTTCCGGAAATGTGCCTGAACGGCTATCATCCCAAAACTCTGACTCAGCAAAATATTGATGACCAGTTGAAAACAGCTATAGATAAAATATCCAGAAAAGCAGCTAAACTGGAAATAGGCCTGATCGTGGGAAGGGCTGTTTTTGCAGACAGTAAACTCTATAATGCCGCTACTGTTATCCTTCCCGATAAGACAACCTATACATATTATAAAAACAACCTCACATCTGCTGAAGAAAAGTATTTTACACCGGGCACCAAACAGCTTTCCTTTACATACCGGGACCATAGATTCGGGGTAATCATCTGTCGCGACCAAAACTACCCTGAGTTAGCGAGGCAAACCTGTGAGAATGCCGATGCCCTCTTTATTCTTTCCGCCCACTACTATAAACCGCCGGAAGCCCGCTGGAAAATAGACAAAAACCGGGCACTTCCCATAGCCAGAGCAGTTGAAAACCACTGCTATGTTTTCCTGGCCAATGCCGTAGGCAGCCATATCGGCATGATCAGCCTGGGAAACAGCCTCATAGCTGATCCCAAAGGGGTCCTGGCAGCTCTGGCTGATGAAACATCTGAAACCATCATCAGCTGTGATATATAATCAGACAACACCCAACAGTTCAGCTACAGCAGCAGATATCTTCTCTAAAGACAGTCCACCATAAAACCTGGGTTCCCCGTTAATAACAGTCAGAGGAAGGCGATACTGGTTCATCACCTTCATCACATCCGGGAAATCCATAACCTCCTCACTGAACACATCTACATAGCTAAACCTCACATGATCACCGAATTTTTTTATCAATGCCTTTTTCAGCACCTCAGCTGCATCCCGCATAGAATGTGCATGCCCACAACCACAGCCGCACCCTTCATGTTCATGAGAATCAGCTGAACCAAAAACCGTGATATCAACCATTCCCATTCCCTCCCTTTTAATCCTTTCTCCCCCTGAACCGGTCTCTTAATACTTCTGCAAATATCCTCTTTTCCCTTTGAATAAACAATACCCATACAAATACTACAGCCAGGATGAACGAAAAAAAAACAGTGTTATCTCTACTATTAACCAATACCATGTAAAAAAGGCGGTACATATTGACCGCCTTTTATTACATGTCTTACTATAAATTTTTACCAACGTGATTTACTGGCCTGATAGCAATCCCTGCAGTAAACAGGTCTATCAGCAGACGGGCGGAAGGGCACTTCCGCTTCCCCGCCGCAAGCAGCACAGGTTGTCTTGAACATTTCACGGGAGTGTCGGTTATTACCGCGGCTGTTCCGCTGCTGTTTCCTGGCAGCCCGGCAAGAGGGGCACCGCCCAGGCTCATTTTCAAAACCTTTGGAAGCGTAAAATTCTTGTTCACTGGCAGTGAACACAAAGTCTTCGCCACAGTCACGGCAGGACAGGGTTTTATCCTGGTACACACTAAAACCTCCTTCTCATGGGATTATTAATTGATGGCATTGAGATGCGGAGGTTTAGGTATACCCTATGGTCCCGGCTCTCAAGCCGTTACAATTAATTACATTTATGTATAACACATTTTAATCAATTTAACAATACTATTATTAGGTTTAAGACTATTCTTTGTATAAATGCCACTAGATAAAAAATCTTCCCTGTTATAGTCGGGAAGACTTCACTGGTTATTATTGGAGCTGATGGTCGGATTCGAACCGACGACCTGCTCATTACGAGTGAGCTGCTCTACCGCTGAGCTACACCAGCATTTCTATCTGCTATTATACCAACTGTAAATTGCACAGTAAAGGGAGAATAATCAGCTGAAGTGCTTCTTAAAAAGCTGCTCCATCATTTCACCGGCTTCTTCCATAAAAGCCTGATACCGCTTCATCATATCCCTGGCTTCCGGAGTCAGAAATGCACCTCCCCCATCTACACCGCCGACTTGAAAGTTTAGGAGCTTAAATCCCAACTGATGCTCCAACTTTTTTACAAGCTTCCAGGCATGGCTGTAGGACATCCCCATCTCCTCAGCAGCCCCTTTGAGTGACCCGTGTTTCTCTACTCTGGTCAAAATATCACAGGGACCCTCTCCAAAGGCTTTTTCATCGGTTTCCAGCCAAATTTTATATTTTAGCCTCAGTTTTCTCTTTTCGTTCACAAAGGACCCCCCTTCTACCGATTCGCCGACCTGACATTAAACATGATGCCCCATTTGCTGCTCCCACAACTCCTTAATCCTAAGGTAATCCTCTTCAGTATCCACATCCATGGTCATTATTTCCGGACAGCCCGGGATGAGCACAACCCTTTCCCGGTACTTTTCCATTAACTGCCTCCCCCCAGCTTCACCGCTAAGAGCCATCAGCTCAGATCTCAAACTGATGTTAAAGATAGCCGGCATACCCACTTCCGGTTTTAATATTAAGGGTTTTGTTTCCTCAAACTCTCTGATCATTTTGTTGATAAAAACCGGTGAGAGAAAGGGCTGATCAGCCACTGTATAGATGATACCACTTGCCTGGTCATCAACGGCAGCAGCACCGGCAGCGACCGATGTTCCCTGACCACAGCTATAATGCTCATTGAAAACACATTTAATCCGGTAGTTCGCCAGAATTTCTTCTATCCCCTGCCTGTAAGCCCCTAGCACAACTATTAATTCACCCACATCTGTCTGCAGCATGCTATCAACCACATGCTCCAATAGGGTTTTATCACCCAGTTTAAGCAGTTGCTTTGGTCTGCCCATCCGCAGTGACTGACCTGCAGCTAAAACTACTGCTGAGACCACATGATGACCTCCTTTACAGGATCCCGGGACAAAGCAGCGGTGACCAGCACCATCTCATGGTCCTTCAGCAAAAGGTGGGCGGTTTTCACCGCATTTTTATAAAGGTTTGTGCTGTCCGCCTTATTGATCACAGGAATAAACCGTGCTCTCGGTGCCATCAGTTCGGTCAAATAAGCATAGCGACCGGTAATAGATCTGATGGTTTCAGCTGTCACCGGAGTGCCTACCTGCTGTCCGGCCAGTTCAGCAACTAAGTCACTGCACATGACATGAGTTTCTGTCAGCGAACAGTTTAAAACATCTATCCCGGTTACAGCCAGCACATCTGTTGCCATAAAAGGCAGAACCGGCTCACCCTCCCGGGGGGCTTTCATCGGCAATCTTCGGGCGCCGTCAGCTTCAACCAGAATAAAGTCAAAAAGGCCTGTCCTGAATATGTTATCCAGCGCTTCCCCTGTAAAACCGGCAGCCTTGTTACTCTCTTCAATAACAGTTGAAGCTGCCGCAATAATATTACATTCTGTCAAATCCCTTTTCATTTCCTGGAGCAGCCTGTCAATCTGCTGTTCAATAATGAGCCACCCACAGCTTTCCAGCTGGGAAATAAACATTTTGGTGCTGGTGGTGACCAATACCCTTTTACCCCTTTGGGCGCATTCAGCTGCCAGTTTAAGCATTAAACTGGTTTTACCGCCACCTCCCACAAAAGCGGCCATCCCTCTGTCTGTTAACTGTAAAGCCTCATATAGCTCCATTGTGATCACCCAACTGAGGTTACAAAGTATAATATTACAATATCAGTATACTACATCTTTGCCGCTGTTGACCTGCTGCCTAACAACTCCTTTTGGCAGACTGTTCTTTTATATGATGGGACTCAGTCAGTTCGCTGACCAGGATGCCGGCCAGGATCAGGGCACAGCCCATAATTTTTTGGGGGGTGAAAAGTTCACCACCATAAAAATAGCTGAACAGGCCGGCAAAAACAGGTTCTGCAGCCAGCAGCAGGGCAACCCGGTCAGCACCCGTATAGCGCTGAGCCCAGCTCTGGCCTAAAAAGGCCAAGGCGGTGGCAAAAACCGCTGTAATAAACAAAGCTACCAAAACATTTTGCGTCCAGTTAATGCTGTTTCCTCCAATACCACCCCAAATTGCAAAGCTCATTAATGACACAGCACCTAACTGGATCAAAGTGAGGTCCTGGGCATTCATCACTTGGCTGGCTTCCCTCACAGCCAAGATCTGCAGAGCAAAGAAAACCGCACAGCAGAGAACCAGCAGGTCACCCCTGCCGGGCACAAATGTGCCTTCAAGTGAAATGAACCCCAGCCCAACAGCTGCCAAAACCGCCCCTGCCAGTGCTCCCCAGTAGGGTAGCTTTTTATCTAGAGCAGCAGCTATAAAAGGAACCATGATCACATTCATCCCTGTGATAAAGGCAGCCTTACTTGGGGTCGTCCAGAGCAGCCCCAGGGTCTGAAATGCGTAGCCGGCAAAAAGATAGATGCCGGCCCTCAAAGCAGCAGGATGCCATTTAAACTTGCCATTCCTGAAAGGAAGCAGTATCAAAAATGCTGCCAGGAAACGGATGGCCAGGAAGGGAAATGTATCAATATCAGCCAGAGCGTCTTTAACCAGCTGAAAGGTTGTTCCCCAGGCAAAAGCCGTTCCCAGCAAGGCCAGGTCTGCAGCAAAGCGTTTTTTCAAATAAATCACCCTATAATTTCATAAATGTTTTTGCACATCATTGAAGGATTTTAAACAACAAAGGACGAATATTTATACCCTGGTTTGTATACAAATTGCTCTGTATACCGAACAAACTCTATTGTATCAAAAAAATATTAAATGGGGGGATATCCTTGAGCAGAAAAGCTATAAAAAGCTTGTTGATCATTATGTTAATAGGCCTTATAAGCGTTTTCGGGTTTGGTTGCGGCAATGAACAAGCAGCACCATCTGAAAATGAAACTGAAAAACCGACTTACACTGTGGCCTTTGAGGCGACATTCCCGCCTTTTGAATCAAAAGATGCAGAAACCGGGGAATTCGTCGGTTTTGACATCGACCTGATCAGGGCCATCGGTGAAGAAGAGGGTTTTGATGTTCAACTGATGGAAATGGGCTTTGACGGAATTATTGCCGCGGTGCAAACAGGCAATGTAGATTTGGGTGTATCCGGAATAACCATTAGAGAAGATCGTCTGGAATCAGTGGATTTCTCCACACCCTACTACCATTCCGCTCTGAGCATTGTGGTGAGGACTGATAATGACACCATCAAAGGTGTTGAAGATCTAAAGGGTAAAAGGATCGCTGTCCAGATCGGAACAACCGGTGCTGATTATGCAAAAAAGATTGAGGGTGCCAAGGTCACAGAGTATGACGCGGTGACCGACTGCTTCCTTGAATTGAAAAACGGCGGTGCTGATGCGATTGTCAACGATAATCCGGTAAACCTCAATTATATCAAAGGCAATGAACAAGATTACAAGATTGTCGGAGACACACTGGAAAGTGAATATTATGGAATCGCCGTCAAGAAAGGCAATAAAGAGCTGCTTGACAAGATCAACAGCGGCCTGCAGAAGCTGAAAGATAATGGGAAGTTTGCAGAGCTTTACAAAAAGTGGTTTGAGGTTGACCCGCCGGAATACCTGCCTGGTGAGGAAAACGCTTAATAAAATGCCGGAAAACTGGATCTGCGCGGCTTGACCGGCTGCGCAGGTCTTTTTTTGCCAATGTATTACCAGCTTAGATGCCAGTAAATGAGGTGCTTGGAATTGGATGTCATCATTAAAGCAATGCCTTTTCTATTAACAGGTGTTTTACAAACACTGAAAATAACCCTGATCGCAGTATCACTGGGTTGTATCCTCGGTCTTTTTGGGGGGATGGGGCGCCTCTCCAATAACCGCTTTATCAGAGGGCTGGCCACCTGTTATGTAGACTTTATACGGGGAACCCCTCTGCTTGTTCAATTGTTTATCATTTATTTTGGTCTACCCCAGGTAGTCCAGAGTTTTAAAGAGTTGCTGGAGGTGTATTTCTCTTTAGGCCCCTTTTCCTCCACATCCCATATCCCCCCTTTTATTGCTGCTGTGGCCGCCTGCAGCATCAACAGTGGGGCTTATGTTTCCGAGATTTTCAGGGCAGGAATCCAGTCCATCGAAAAAGGGCAGAGGGAAGCGGCTCTCTCCTTAGGGATGACCCCGAGGCAGGCTATGCGGTATATCATCCTTCCCCAGGCTTTTCGCAGGATTGTTCCGCCACTGGGCAATGAGTTCATAGCGATGCTGAAAGACACATCCCTTTTGATCTGTATCGGTTATGCGGAACTCACCCGCCAGGGGCAGTTGATCATAGCTGACACCTTCAGACCCTTTGAGATTTGGTTTGCTGTGGCCTTACTCTACCTGATCATGACCTTAACTATTTCCCGCTTGGTCGACTTTACTGAAAGGAGGCTGGGCATCAATGGCCATCATCAGAGTTAGAAAGCTGGAAAAGAGTTTTGGCAAACTTGAAGTTCTGCGGGGGATCGATCTGGATGTAGAAGAAAAGGAGAAACTTGTCATCATCGGGCCCAGCGGATCAGGTAAGAGCACACTTCTCCGCTGCTTAAACCTCTTGGAAGAACCCACAGGAGGCAGTATCGAGTTTGCCGGTGTTAATATCACTGACCCTCGGGCAGACCTCCCTAAAATCAGAGAGGAGATCGGGATGGTCTTCCAAAGCTTTAATTTGTTCCCTCATAAAAATGTCACAGAGAATATTATCATGGCACCGATGATCGTTAAAAAAATGCAGGAGTCGGAGGCGAAAAAAATTGCTTTGAACCTCCTGGAAAAGGTAGGATTAAGCGATAAAGCCAATAACTATCCTGCAGAACTATCAGGGGGACAGCAGCAGCGGGTGGCCATTGCCAGGGCACTGGCTATGCAGCCTAAAGTGATGCTCTTTGATGAGCCTACATCAGCTCTTGATCCTGAGATGGTAGGTGAAGTACTGGAGGTAATGGGTGATCTGGCGAATGAAGGAATGACCATGGTTGTGGTCACCCATGAGATGAAGTTTGCACAGGAGATCGGTGACCGGGTGATCTTTATGGATGAAGGGATGATCGTGGAAGAAGGGCCACCCCAGCGGATCTTCACAGAACCGGCCAACCCAAGAACACGCTCTTTCTTAACCAGAGTAATGACATGATCAACCAACAATATTAAGGTGCTCTCCAATTGTGCGGATGTGCAGTTCAGGATACCGGCTCAGGTACATCCGCACTGAGCCCTTCTGCAGCTTCAACCGCACATCTCCAGGTGTGTGTTCCAACTGAACATTTCCCTTTTGAAAAAATTTTTCTCCCTCAATTACCTGAGCCTTAATCTGAGGGAGGCTCAAATGAGCAAGTTCAAAATCAACCTGCTCCATCCCCTTTTCCCTGGCGATGGCAGCCATTGCATCAACCTCACCACTTTCCAGAGCAGCTAATCGATCCCCCTCTGATGCTATCTGGGCTATTTCTTTTTGAGTTTTCTCTCTGGCCTGGTAGGCGTTTACTCTGCTGAACTCCAACGGTTTGTACATGTTCAGGTCCGCCCAACATTCCTCATAATCGATGGACAGTTCCACCTGATCCAGTTTGACTGTCAGCACAGGGTCATCAATACGCAATTTTATTTGAGGGTAAGTATGTTCAAGCCTCAGGAAGGGGATGGTCTGCACAAGCCCCAGTTTTCCGAAAACCTGGTCTATTTCTATACGCAAACCGGCCACCTCAATATCAACCTCTGCTATCAATAAAAGCTCCGCAGATGCCGCCTCTTTCATAAGTCTCATGCACCCGCTGCGACCTGCGCACCTCTCCCAGTTTTTTTAATACGGTAGATCTTTTTTCTTCAAGGATGTTTCTGATAATCTGATCCTCCTGGAGCAAATACCTGAAAGTATCAGCTATCTCCCGGCTGGCCTTCTGTATCTCCTGGGACATCTCTTTTTCTGCTGCATCAATCCACGATTCTATCCCTGATTCATTCTTTAGCTGGTCCAGCTGTTTGAAAATTTCTTGCCGTTGATCAATAAGAGAGAGAAAAGCCTCAACCTCTCCGGCATCGATCTTATCTTTCATAACCCCTGTTATTTCCTTCAAAGATTGGGTCAGTTTCAAGGCTTCCTGCCAGACAGCATTATTCATAACCGGCTTCCTCAAATCTCTGCTTCCCTTCCCCTGGTGATTTTTGCTGCTTGCGCCCAGGTATCCCGCAGTTCTTCTGCAAAGGTGAGCACCTCATCCAGCATATCTGTGTCTTTCTTTATGTTTGCAGCAACCAAACGCTGTTTCATATAATCATAAAGCTGTAAGAGATTTTGTGAGATAGGATATTCCATGTTTAAATTGCCCATCAGCTCAGTGAGGATATCCTGGGCTTTCACGATCGAGATGTGTGCCTGAACAGGATTGCCAGACTCAACCTCCTGCTTTCCCCTTTTGATGAAAACAATAAGTCCCTCATAGAGCATCAATAAGAGCTTAGCCGGACTGGCTGTTTGTATAGAGGTTGTTCTGTACTGCTTATAAGGATTTGATACCGCTGAATACAATTTACGCATCTCCCTTGCTTATAATCCATACTAAACCCGTTTGTCGAAAAACAAGCCGATCATCTCCTGCAGTTTAACCGCCAACTCAAGTACTTCCTCAGGTGGTATCTGCCGGATCACTTTTCCGTCTACAGGATCAATCACCTCAACCACCAACTGTTCTGTTTCCTTGTGAAAAGTAAAGCTTAGCTGAAAATTGATCTCATAATCACTTTTCAATAACTCCACCAGAGGTTGTCCATTGAGCTGATCCTGCCCCACAGTCTTTGCCTGCTGCCGCACCCCCCCAGATATCTTGTCCACCTTTGGATCAAAGAACTGCCGGTTTACTGTTTCTCCAACGGTTTTTACATTTTCTGCCCGCATATCATACCATCTCCCCCGCGTTTATCACTTTACTCTATTTACTGGAGAAAACTAGTAAACTGCATAGTAAGCCACATACTCTGGGTGTTCATTTGAGCAATAGCTTTCTCCAGTGCTGTAAACTGTCTGTAATAACGATCCTCAATTCTTATATATTGATCATTCATTATATCCAAACGTTCATCAAATTGACGCAGCATACGGCTGATATAGCTGTTGTCATAAAGGCTGCCTGCTGATCCCGCCTGCCCGGTGATCCGGGTCATGGCATTATTGACCGCGTCATAAAGCCTAACAGCGATACCCTGTTGACTCTTATCGGTAATCTCATTCCCCTCCGCGTCCCTGGTTCTGGTGAAAAGCTCCATCACAGCTTCAGGGTTGGACTGCAAGGCTTCCCGCAGCCTTCCTTCATCCAGGTGTAGTTTTCCCCGCTCTGAATAATCACCAGTAGTGATACCGATCACACTAAGCCTGTCAGCTATAGTTGTATATTGTTCAAAACCATTGGTGACTGTTACCTCACCTGTTACACTCCGTACAATGCTCGCTAAAGCCCTCCGCATATCTGCCAGAACTCCGCCCAGTATAGGATCCCCTTTCAGCAGACCGCTTCTGGCCTTATCCTCCCAGGCGTCGATCTGCCGGTCGGTCAAATTGCCCTCCTGAATCTGCTCCTCTGTTAAGGGGGCATAATCGTGGTAACGCGGTTCATTCAACTTTTTATTGATCTCTTCCAGAATCTTGTTATAACTATCAACAAAGTTTTTAATGGAGTTGACCACTGCATCGATATCGTTTTCCACAGTTAAAAATACTGTTTTTTCCGGATCTGCTTCTTTAAAAGAAAAGGTCACTCCGTTGACCGTGTAACTATTATCATGGCTGGTCATACCATCCAATCCATTGATCTCAAAGAGGGCATCCTCTCCACCCTTCTCGTTAGCCATATCTATCTGCAGCACATTGGTCATGAATTCACCTGTAACTTGAATCTCCGCGCCCTCTCTGTTATTACCCGTTTTTACAGTAGAAAGGGCGATTCGATCTGTTCCTGCATCATAAAATGCCCAGACCCCTGCTTTTTCGTTATTGTTAATGGCAGCAATGACACTATCCAGGGAATCTGTATCACCATCAAAGGTAAATACCTCTCCATTAATTGTGAAAGAAAATTGATTGTCTTCAGTCCACCCAAAATTATCGTTAAGAAATTTATCTCTCTGGGACCAAAGGGATGCACTGGTATCAATAGGGTCATCAATTTTTGAGATCCGTCCTGCACTGCAGTTGGTCGCAACAGTGGCCAATTGCTTAACACGAACCTGGTATGAGGCGGGCACAGAGCTAGAGCTCACTGATACTGTAACAATATTCTCATCACTGGAGCTCACTTTCCTGGCCAGAAAAGTTCTCTGTAGCCTAAGGTCAAAAACAGTATTCCTCAATGAAAGCAGACTCGTATTGATCGCCCGGTAGTCCTCCTGGCGCCACTGCCAGATCTGTTTATTCTGCTTGACCTTATCAATGCGCATCTGGTAGCTTCTCATCAAATCTTTTACTATTTGGTCCACATCCAACCCTGAGGCCAGGCCGCTGATCCGGTTGATCACCGCCATTTCATGATCCCCTCTCCTGTTAACATTTCTCTTTTTTAATATATCGTCTGATAACCACAAATACTTTAGGGGCAAATGTGTACCATCCCAGTAAAAACCGGCAGCATAAAAAACTGCCGGTTATTTTGTAACTGTTTTTCAGCTATCTATTTATCTTCTTTATCTTCTTCCACATAAGGTATAGAACCGTAATCCTCATCTTTACCGAAGCCATAGTCCGGTCCATGTCCGGGTTTATAGTCTGGGGCATAGCCGGGATCATAGCCAGGTCCATATTCTGGACCATAGTCGTGGTCATGACCGGGTTTGTACCCTGGACCATAATCGTGATCATACCCGGGTTTATACCCTGGATCATAACTAGGGCTATAATCCGGACATGGCTTATATGGCTCATCACAAGGTTCCCGCCCATGCATCTCCAACAACATTTTCAGGGCTTCCATTTCTCTTTTTTCTTTCTGAATCATCATATGAATAATACATTTGCAGTAATTGCCTGCTACCATGTCGGCGATTTTTTGCCATAGTTCAATTTCGGCTTCACTGATTTTGAGCACACGCCGTATACTATCCTGCCAGGTTCCACTCATTCCATATCCCTCCTTTTGTTAATCATTTTTCTCATCTTCATCACTTTTTTGCAAAGGGTAATAACCGGGAGGCCTCTTTCGATCGTCCGGGTGGCATGGTCTGCTGTAATCACCTGTACATGCGTATAGAGTATTCCAAAACTCCGCACCCTGAGCTTCCCCTTTAATCATTCCCAACAGAGCCTGGCGGACCGGAGGTGGAGCCTTGCGAGCAGCCATGGTTAGCAGACCTATCTCCTCAAGATCATACTCGATCGCTTTTTCATAAAGATTGTGAAGATCTTTATAAGACACTTTATAATCCCCCTTTCAAGGATCTTTCTAGGTCAGCTTATGCTGCAATGTGCCATTAAGTTCCAAAAATGCAACCTGCCTGTGACTGATCTTCTAAATTTTTTATTGCTGCTCTCTAGTGATAAGCAGCACATACTACAATTTCTTGACACAGACTTCTTCCATTCTCTACTTGATTTTTTCTGAATATTGTTATAAAATAACCTAAATAAAAATACAGTGACTAACGCTGAATTCTCCTGAGAGAAGCGGGGAAACCAATCATTGGGGTGAATCCACACACTCATTTACATACCACAGCTTATTTTGTGGTTTTAGAAAACGAAAAATTATGAGTGTATGGTAGGGTTACCTTGCGACCCGAACCCGTCAGCTAACCTCGCAAGCGTGGGAAGGAAAGCCTTCAAGGTTTTGATTTGGTCATGAATCACTACCCTGATCAAATGCTTTCCGGGTAGTTTTTTCATTCTTAACTTACTCTCCCCACGGTCAGATGGCTAAGATAACCACTGACTCCGGTAACAGAGTGCACCTATTTTTCTGTTCTCGGACTTAACCCGAAACACAGTTTAATAGTCATTCTCTGTAAACAGGAGAATCTGGCAATATTAATTGTCTGATCTGCTTTTCTACTGCGATTACGGATGCCGTTTTATCGTCCCATACCATAAGAAGGATTCATCCAGAAAAGCAGAAAAAAGCAACAACTTCAAAGAAAGGACGGTGGAAGTGCATGGCTATCAAGCATGATGAAATTACTGTTTATCATCCGGAACATCTTCACCAAAACAATGACGCGGATACCAGAAGGCAGCATGCTCTGAAAAGAGCTTCTGAACTCAAGGGGAAGATTAAAGATTACCTTGCGGTCAAAGACAAAATTTATACAGGCTTTGATTTGGTGGAGAAGTATAATGAAGCCCGCTCCCGTATTTTGAATTATTTCAATGGGAGCGATGAGGACTGGATAGACTGGCGATGGCAGCTGCGCAGGAGGATCAGCACGGTTGATCAACTATCCCAATTTGTTGATTTAACTGATAAGGAAAAAGAGGAGCTTTATAAAATAAGCAGCCATCTGCGCTGGGCATTATCCCCTTATTATATGGCACTGGTGATGTGTGATAAACCCAATGGTGGTGTATGGCTGCAGTCCATCCCTAGCTATCAGGAAATCACTGATAACAATGGTAGTGAGGACCCAATGGCTGAAGGTTGGACTTCCCCCGCTCCCTGTGTAACGAGGCGCTATCCGGATCGCATGATCATCAATGTTACCAACAGGTGTGCCATGTTCTGCCGCCACTGCCAGCGCAGGCGTAATATCGGTGATAGAGATACCAATAGAAGCCGCAAAGATTTGGAGGCAGCCATCCAATATGTAAAAGACAATGAGGAAATTCGCGATGTTCTCGTTACAGGCGGAGACGCCCTGCTGTTGAGCGATAATACATTGGATTGGCTGTTAGGGGAACTGCACAAGATTCCTCATGTGGAGATTAAACGGCTCGGAACCCGTACCCCTGTGACACTGCCTCAGAGGATCACTCCAGAACTGTGTGCTATATTGGAGAAGTATCCACCTATATATATTAACACCCAGTTCAATCACCCATTGGAAATAACACCTGAGGCTAAAGAAGCCTGTGACAGGTTGGTCAAAGCCGGTGTGGTGTTGGGGAATCAGGCAGTACTGCTGCGTGGTGTGAACAATGACCCCCATGTAATGAAAAAACTCAACCAAGAACTACTGAAGCTGAGGGTCAAACCATACTATATTTTCCACGCCAAGAATGTAAGAGGCACTAGCCACTTCATCACATCTATTGATGAAGGACTGGAAATTATGGAGCACTTAAGAGGATACACATCAGGGCTGGCTGTTCCAACATATATTATCAATGCACCATATGGTAATGGCAAAACCCCCATCGCTCCAAACTATATGTTGGGCAAAAAAGGCAACCAGATCCTGCTCAGGACCTGGGAAAACAAAATCATACCCTACGAAACACCCTAGTTGTGAGCATCGTATAGTAGACAGCAAGACGCAAGGAGATGTCCTTGCGTCTTTTATTATTTTTATATTTTCTAACCACCAACCACCAACCACCAACTAGCCGGGATCGGGAACATCATCATATCAGGCGTTTTTTCATGGTATTATGAGCCAGGATCTCCAAACTGTCATCAAGTGGAGCCAGTGATATCTCTTCCTGAGGGGATAATGCTTTAACCAACAACAGGTCAGCAAAATGAGGGTTTTTGGCCAGCACAGGGCCATGTAAAAAAGTGCCGAAAGCATTTTTATAATGGGCGCCCTCAGTCCCATCCTTCCCATTGTTCCCCTTCCCCTTGATAACCCTGCCCAGGGCTTTCCCCTGCTCACCTAGGTAAGTACGCCCGGAATGGTTTTCAAAACCGATCAAAGTAGTGATATCTATATTCCCTGCCTTCTTCAGCTCATCCTGAAGATCAGCTGTTGCCTCCAGCAGTATATCCCCCACCGACCGGTCAGAGCCCGCCTCTGTGTATGCATCAAAAACACCGGCCCCAGGTATCACAGTTCCATCCTCAGCCTTTATATAACGCCCCAGAACCTGAAACCCCAGACCGACAGCCAAAAGAACAGCCCCCTTTTCCACAGCATCGACAATAAAGGGCGTTATTTTCTCTAGATTTTTCAAAACCAGGGTCCGGCGGCTGTCTGATCCTCCACCTATAAAAATAAAATCATACCTATTAAAATCCCCCCAGTCGCCCAGCAAAATCTGATCCACATCCACCTCTATACCCCGCCACTGGGCTCTGCGGCAAAAAACCAGCAGGTTCCCCCGGTCACCGTACAGGTTCAATACATCAGGATAAAGATGGCAGGCCCTGATCCGCATTTTTCGCCACCGCCTTTCCCATTTTCCGCAGAAGTTTAGCATAGTTGAAAAGGCTTGTATAGGAAGC